>Ga0066652_100000010_pt1 | contig 252916 bp, 242 predicted proteins | sample GraSoiAngelo_101_FD_71413 | JGI IMG/M metagenome (GOLD analysis project Ga0066652, IMG submission 71413) | Grasslands soil microbial communities from the Angelo Coastal Reserve, California, USA - 14_0903_02_30cm | ecosystem: Environmental > Terrestrial > Soil > Grasslands | place: USA... | reverse complement strand
CTCGGCCCCGGGCTTCGAGACGATCCGCTATCTCTACGACGGCGACGCCCTGGTCGGCGAATATGACGCTTCGGGCAACCAGCTCGCCCGCTACGTGCACCGCGCGGACGGCGGCGCCGACGATCCGCTGGTCTGTACGGCGGGAGCAGCGTCGCCCAGTCCAACGCGCGCTACCTGCGCCGCGACCACCAGGGCACGATCGTCACGGTCACCGACGCGAGCGGCAACCCGCTCGCGATCAACGCCTATGACGAATGGGGCATCCCCGGCGCGAACAACCAGGGCCGGTTCCAATATACCGGCCAGGCGTGGATGGGCGAGCTTGGCATGTATTATTACAAGGCCCGCATCTACTCGCCGACGCTGGGGCGGTTCCTGCAGGTCGATCCGGTGGGGTATCAGGATCAGATGAACCTGTACGGCTATGTGGGCAATGATCCGGTGAACGGCCTCGATCCGACTGGCCTATGCCGTGATCGCATCGATGGAGAGTGCATCGTTCGCAATCGCGCTGGTGAAAGCGGAAATGAGGCGACTCAGATGCTTCAGGATTCGGTCAGGGTTATCGACCACAAAATTCAGGGACTGGACCCAAATGAGGCTATCCCCGTCCGAGATGCAGAAGGCAATGCCCAAGGGACTGTTAGTGGGGCAAATATACAGAGGGAATGGGCACGAACAAGCTGGGCCGTGATCTCGGATCCCGCGCCCGGCCAGCCTGGACCTGGCCCCAGCGGCGAGGGCGGAAAGACGTCATCGATGGGCAATATCTCAATAACCGTCAGCAGAGTCATGCAGGCCGGCCAGTCGGGTATGAGTAGCAACCTGCATTCTGCGGCGGCCGGAGTAACCACGTTGGCTTTGCACGAGGTTTCGCACAACACCTCCATGGGGCGTCAATTGTTCAATCAGTATTCAACACGAACAAATCGACTGGGGCAGTACGGGCTACGATATTCGTGAGAGAGGAACAAGCCGAATCGGCCAAGCAATTGCTCGTAGTCTTCAGCTTCCTTTTGTATGCAGCGTTTTTTATAACGGATGTTAAACATGGGTTTCAGAGCCATTATCGCGCCATTTATATTCTTTGCCTGCAATTGTGCGTCGACGGTTGCTAAAGTGCCTCATCTGGGCGATGCGTCAGTTGCGGTATTCGTAAATGAACGCGGGAGCATTGAGATAAACTTGACCGACCTGACCATTACGATCGCGTCTCAAGTGCGACCGTTGGAAGATTGTTCGACGTCTATCGTGTATTGCTTCAAGAACGAGGAATTGGGATTCCATATCGCAGTTCCGCGCCTGTGTCGCACTCCCCACAATGTCGAGGGCCTCATGGCCGGAGGACACCGTTTTTATGAGATTTCGATGGTAGAGCACGGGGATCCCCGGCAAGGCCGCTATGTCAGCACCTTGGGTGACGCTTTCGCTTTCAGCTATTTCCTCGATCGGGGTATCTTCGAGATACGGTACGACCCGGCCGGTCAATGGCAGTTTGGACCGAGATCAAACGGGACTTCCATGCCTTCCAGCGAGGTAGAGCGCTACACCTATCAGATGCCGGCAAATCAGGCATTTCTCCGCTGCAGATGACAGGCGCTGAATTAATTTTCCTAATTACGGTTAAATTACGGTGACAGTTTACTAAATGCACTAACGCGCCCGTGATCGAGCTCTCGACGATTCCGGCGACGATTCCGGGGACACGATATCCAATCACCTGACTGGGCTTAGATGCACGGCACGACCGCTCTCGGAACAAAACCCCCCGCAACCAGCTAATCCCCCGCATGAGCGCCGAGGCCCATAACAACCGCACCCTGCTGATCGCCTTCGCCGCGAACCTCGGCATCGCGGTGTCGAAGTTCGTCGCGGCGGGCCTGACCGGCTCGTCGGCGATGCTCACCGAGGGGATCCACTCGGTGGTCGATTCGCTGAACCAGATCCTGCTGATCTGGGGGCGGCGGCAGTCGCGCAAGGCGCCGGACGAGAACCATCCCTTCGGCTACGGGCGCGAGCTCTATTTCTGGAGCTTCGTCGTCGCCGTCCTGGTGTTCGCGCTCGGCGCGGGCGTTTCGATCTATGAGGGCGTGATCCACATCCTCGAGCCGGAGCATGCGGTGTCGCCGCTGGTGGCCTATGGCGTTTTGCTCGTCGCCTTCCTGCTCGAAGGCGGATCGACTCTGGCGGCGTTCAAGGAATTCCGGGCCGCCAAGGGGCCGCTCGGCTGGATCCAGGCGGTGCGGCAATCGAAGGACCCGCCGGCCTTCATCGTCCTCTTGGAGAACGGCGCGGCGATGGCCGGAATCCTCGTCGCCGCTGCGGGCGTGGCGCTTGCCCAGGCGAGCGGCGATCCTTTCTGGGACGGCGCCGCTTCGGTCGTCATCGGCCTCATCCTCGGCCTCACGGCGTTCGTCCTGGCGGTCGAATCCAAGGCCCTGCTGATCGGCGAGGCGGCCGATCCCGAGCTGATCCGCTCGATCCGCGCCTCGGCCGAGCGCCAGCCGGGCGTGGTCGGCGTCGGCCACATCCTCACCGTCCACAGCGCGCCCGACCAGGTGACGGTGGCGATGAGCGCAGACTTCGACGATTCGATCAGCGCCGGCGACGTCGAGCGGATCGTCGCCGCGATCGAGGCCGAGGTCGAGACCCACTGGCCGCACATCAAGCGGCTCTACATCCGGCCCCAGCAGGGCGCGGGCAACGAGAAGCCGTTCGCGTGAACCTCGACGACCAGCTGCGCCAATATTTCGGCACGGCGGACCTCGAAAAGGTGCCGCCTGCCGCGTTCGAGGCGGGGATCGAGCGGATGGGCGTCGACCTCGGCCTCGCCCGCGACCCCGCCCGCCGCTTCGCCCTGTGGGCGCTGATGCACATGATCGATGTCGCGCCCGACGTGGACGTGGCGTTCAAGTCGGCGGACGAGCGCGCGGCGGCGCGGCGCTTCATCGAGGTGGCCGGCGACGCGGAGGCCTGAGGCCTTGCCAAGCGCGAGGGCGCGCTGCACCCTCCGTTCATGGCCCAGCCGATCCACGACAGCGCCTCCGATCCGCGCAACGCGCAGATCCTGATCAGCGTCAACGGCGTGCTGAAGCCGCGGGCCGAAGCGATGGTCTCGGTGTTCGATTCGGGCTTCGTGCTCGGCGACGGGGTGTGGGAGGGGCTTCGGGTCCACAAGGGGCGGATCGCCTTCCTCGATGCGCATCTCGACCGGCTCTACGAGGGCGCCAAGGCGATCGCGCTGGACATCGGGCTCAGCCGCGAGGCGCTGACGAAGCGGCTCTTCGAGACGCTGGCCGCCAACGGGATGGACGGCGATGGAGTCCATATCCGGCTGATGGTCACCCGCGGGCTTCGCTCGACGCCGTACCAAGACCCGCGCGTGGTCGTCTCGGGCGCGACGATCGTCGTCGTCGCCGAATATAAGGAAGCCGCTCCGGAGACGGCGGAGCGCGGGATCACCCTGTTCACCGTCCACGTCCGCCGCGGCTTTCCCGACGTTCAGGATCCCAAGCTCAATTCGCATTCCAAGCTCAACTGCATCACCGCCTGCATCCAGGCGATCGAGGCGGGCGCGGACGAGGCGCTGATGCTCGATCCGCACGGCTTCGTCGCGACCTGCAACTCGACCCATTTCTTCATCGTGCGCAAAGGCGAGGTGTGGACCTCGACCGGCGATTATTGCCTCGGCGGGATCACCCGGGCCAACGTCATCCGCCTTTGCCGAGACAACGGGATTCCGGTGTTCGAAAAAAACTTCTCCCTGACGGACGCCTATGGCGCCGAGGAGGCGTTCGTCACCGGCACCTTCGCCGGGGTCGTGCCGGTGCGGACGATCGACGGGCGGCACATCTCGGGCGGGCGCGGGCCGATGGTCGAGCGGCTCCAGCGCCTCTACCGCGCTCTCATCGAGGCGGAGGTGGCGGGGGGGATAGATGGGGACAGTTACTAGTAACTGTCCCCATCTATCCTGGCCGTGCCGGTCATGACCGTGCGCATCGCCATGTGGTCCGGGCCGCGCAACCTTTCGACGGCGATGATGCGAAGCTTCGGCAACCGCGCCGACACGTTCGTCTCCGACGAGCCCTATTACGGCGCCTTCCTCAAGGCCAGCGGCGCGCCGCATCCGATGGCGGCCGAGGTGATCGCCGCGATGGACTGCGACTGGGCGAGCGTCGCGCGCTCCTTAGCGGGGCCCGTGCCGGACGGCCGCCGGGTCTGGTACCAGAAGCATATGTGGCACCACATGGTCGGTCCCGTGGGTTATGAGGATTTCGCGGCCGGCTTCACCCACGCCTTCCTCATCCGCGCGCCGGAGCTGATGATCGCCTCCTACCTGCGCAAGCGCGAGGCGGCGCGGTTCGAGGATTTCGGCCTCGCCCGCCAGGCGGAGTTCTTCGAGCGCGAGGCGGACCGGCTGGGGAAGCCGCCGCCGGTGGTGGACGCCAACGACGTGCTGGCCGACCCGCAAGGCACGCTCACCGCCCTCTGCGCCGCGCTCGGCATCCCATGGGACTCGGCAATGCTCCGCTGGCCCGCCGGCCGCCGCGCCAGCGACGGCGTGTGGGCGCCGCACTGGTACCAGGCGGTCGAGGCTTCGACCGGCTTCGGCCCGCCCGAGCCCTTGCCGGTGCTGGAGAGCGAGGCGGCGCGGCTCGCCGACCGCTGCCGACCCTATTACGAGCGGCTGGTGCGTCACCGTCTTGAGCCGGCCGCCCTCGATTGAGAGGCCCAAATGGGCCGCTTACCGGCTTGGTTGGAACGGTGATGGGCTCGGTCCCTCAAGCCAGGACAAATAGCGCTCCTCGTCGGCCTCGGCGATCGGTTGCGCGCGCAATATCGGGGCATCGGAAAGGTCGAGAAGCCAGGGTTGCTCTCCGCCCAGGCTGGCGGATCGGTCCTGCTTCGCTTCGCCCGTGACGCGGACCAGGATCATCATGCCCTCGCTCCGAAACCGCTCGCCCAGATCCCCGAGCCGGCGCAGGCCGGGGGTCCGGCCCCCGCGCCATGTCACCCCTATGCCGTAGCCGCAGCGCGGATCACCGACGCTGCTGCCATGCTGGCTGGCCAGAAAATAGCCTTCGATCATGAGCGTTCGGCCGGCATAGTCCGAGCGGTGCTCCGCGAGTTGGCAAAGGGTCGGTTGGTCGGGCAGCCCGGCTGGCCCCGGCAACGGACCGCGCACGAAGACCAGATAGGCGGAGACCAAAACCAAAGGCGCAACGATCCCGACCAGACCGGCCCACGGTAGCCGCCTCCTGCGTCGGTCGAGCTCGCGCCGGACGAGGATCCGTTCACGAGACCCTTCGCCATATCGCTCTCCATGGGCTTTCAGCTCGTCCTGCGTCAGCTTGCGCGCGAAAGCCTCCGGGTCGGGAAGCGGCAGAAAGCGACGATCGGGGCCGCCGGGCCAGCGAAGGGCGCCGGCATCGACGGTCTCGCCGCCCATGCAGCGAACGAAGGCCGCCCGAATCTCCGCTTTGGCCCGCTGCCACATCGCCGAATCCTCCCGGGCGTCGTTTCCCGATGCGCGGAAGACCCATTCCACGAACTGATCGGCGGTGACCTGGCCGCTCTTGGGAATGAAGCGCCTCACGTCCGATGCGTTGCCGCCGCTATCGATGGACTGGCCGAGGCACCACTGCTCGCACACCAACCGCATCAGGGGTTCGAAACCGGTCTTGGGCATCATTGGCGGAGCATGACATTGCGGGCGGCGGCGGACAATGCCGGCGGCACGCTCGAACATGATCGCGCTTGTCAGGCTCGCCAATTTCCCGCTTGAAGTTGACGCAACGTCAAGTGCTACGACGCGCGTCATGGACGATGCGATCGACATCAGGCAGGTGGTGCGGCTGACCGGGCTGACCTCGCGCGCATTGCGCTTCTACGAGGCGCGGGGGCTGGTCGCGCCGCTCCGCACCAACAGCGGCCAGCGGCTCTACGGCGCCGCTTCGCTGGAGCGGATCAACCAGATCGTCGCCCTGAAGCGGGCCGGGCTGACGCTGGCCCAGATCGAGCGCCTGACCGCGCGCGGCCCGCTGGACCTCGCCCGCCTCATCGACGCCCAGCTCGAAGCGCTCGAGGCGCGCCGCGCGGAGATCGCCGAGGCCAGGGCGCTGCTCGTTTCCGTCAAGTCACGCATCGGCCGCGGCGAGCCCGTCGATGTCGCGACCTTCTGCTCGCTGATACGCCAAGGAGAATCGATCATGGAGCCCGAAAACTGGAAGGCGGTCACCGACCGCTACTTCACGCCCGAGGAGAAAGCGCGCTGGTCCGAGCGGATGAGCGCCGTGCCCGGCGACTTCGACCAGGAAGCCTATAGCCGCCAATGGGCCGAGCTTTCGGCGCGAATCGAGGCGGCGCTTCCACTCGATCCGGCGAGCGACGAGGCGCAGGCGCTGCTCGGCGAATGGCAGGCGTTGCTCGCCCCGTTCACGTCGGTGGCCACGCCGGAGATGATGGCCGGAGCGACCAAGCTCTACGACCGCATGGACGAATGGAAGGGCGAGCAGAAGCCGCCTTTCTCGACGGACGTGTGGCGCTTCATCCAGGAGGCGGGGAAGGCGCGGGCCGGTTGAACGAGGGGCGGGGCAGCCTCAAGCGGGCCGTCCCGCCCTTGCCCCGGCGCGCCCACGTCCCAACTTTGCGGCCGGAGGGGAAAGCGAATGGCGGACGACCGCAAGCGCCGCCGCCATCCCCGCCGATCCCGGCCCCAGGCCCGTTTGCCTCGAAAGCAGAACCGAAGCCCCGCTCGATTAGCAATCCTCCCCTCGCGCAGATGGACCCCTATTGCCCGCAGCAGCGCCGACGGGCGGGCGGGGCAGGCTGCACGCCCCCAGCGCTCAGCCGCGGTCCGGGAGGCCCCGGGGTCGGCTTTCGTCGGATCAGATAGAAGACGCCGTGAACAAGGACGAGGACGCCGAACATGACTGTCCCCGCCAGTCCCGCCATGGCGAGCGGGAACAGGGGGATTGTCGTACCCAGCCCATAGACGAGCAGGCCGAGCACGAACCAAGTGGCGCACAGGCCGAAGCAGATCGGACAGGTTCCGACCCTGTCGAAGCCCGGCCTCATAGCTTCAGGCAGTCCTTGAAGAAGTTCGCCGTATATACCGCCATCACCGCGAGCACGACCGTGTAAAGGCTGATATCGATCGTGATGCCGAAGATCACGAAACTGAACAGGGAGAACAGACAACCCGAGGTCGCGCCGATGCCACTCGAGTTGATGTTGATGCCGAGCAACAGGCCGACGAAGACCAGCACGGTCACGTCGATCCAGAGCACGATCTCGCCCCTGAAGCGGCAGTCCGACACGCAGCATTTCTTCTTCCATGCCCTGAGCAGGAGATAGGCGAGAATGACGAGCAGTGCACCGATCAGCACGCTCACCCACTGATAAGCGCATTTGGCCCAGATGGCATAGAGCAGCCCCGCACCGGACAGCACGCGCCATCCGAGCCGCAAGAGCCAGCCGCACGCGCATTTGGTGCAAAAGATGAGGTAGAGGCTTAACATCGCCAGCCCGGCGATCCCGAAGACGTAGAAGGAGTATTGGACGAACACCGGTATGATGAAGGGCAGGCAGGCGACTGTGCATCCCGGCGGCGTGCTGCTGCCGAGGTAGAAGAGCAGGAACAGCACCGCCATCGTCAGCGTCCATGACATGGCGGTGAAGAGGTTCTTGCACCAGCGCGCCCGCGTCTTCTTGCAGCAGGACGGAATTTCCGCCTCGCCATAGCTGCCCGCGCATTCGGACGGCGCCAGGACGTTGAGCGTGGCGGTGGTGCCCTGCTTCGCGTGCTGGCCGGTGTAGGTGTTGGATTCCTTGTAGCTGTAGGATCCTCCGCCCATGGGGATGGTGACCTGCTGGCCCGTGTTGCCGTCGCCGAAATCCATCCGGAAGGTGATCGGCTTGGCCGGGCAGGGCGCGGGCTTGGGCGTGACGCTGATCTCGAATTCGACCGTGCGCTCGGGCCCGTCCACGCAGTCCCGGATGCACGGCGTGATCGTCACGTCGGGACAGCAATCGGGGCATTTCACCTTGATGTTGACGGGCATCTTTCCGCACCCGGGTGGCGAGAGGATGTTGAGCATCGCGACATGCGGGCCGCCGGCGTAGGGCAACGTCTCCTGGAAGGTTCCGGCGCCGGTGTGGAGCTGCCCCAGATGGCCGCCGCCGAAATCATATTGGACCTCGGGGACCGGGCAGTTCGGATCGGCGGCGGGCGTGACGGTGGTGGTGATCGTGACGTCCGCGATCCCGGAGGCGTCGCACGGGCCATAGCTCACCGCGGTGCTGATCTTCGGGCAGCAGGGCGGGGGCGGGCATTGCGCGTGAATTGCGAGCTCCTCGGACTCGCACCCCGGCGGCGTGATCACCTTGACTTCGGCGGTATGATTGCCGGGCGCATAGAGGTGCGGCGGTTCGGTGAAGGTGCCGTTCCCGCTCAGCGTGTGCACCGCGCCCTGGCCGCCATTGCCATAGATCACCACCACATCGGCGGGCGCGCATCCGTCGGGAACGACATAATCGACCTTGAGCGTCGCGGGCACCAGGCCGTCACTGTCGCACGCGCCAAGGGTCACGCTCGGCTCGAGGATCGGGCAGCAGTCAGGGTCGGGGCAGATCACCTCAAAATTGAAGGGCGTCGCCACGCAACCCTGGGGGCTGTCGACGAGGACATAGACGGTGTGCTGGCCGGCGGCGTAGGTCCGGTGTTCGATGAAGGCCCCGCCGGGCGCGGCGAAGGTCTGGAAGCCGCCGAGCGGACCGCTGTCGTTGAAATCCATCCGTACCCGAACGGGCTGACAGACCGCCGCAAGGCTGACCGTCGTGGTCAGGATGACAGTGGCCCTGCCGTCGCTGTCGCAGTCCCCATATTCAGCGCTGGTCGTGATTGCGGGGCAGCAATTCTGCTTGTTGCACGGCGCGGTGATAGGCAGGCTGACGAACATGCACCTGGGTTCGTCGATCACGAAGTGGGCGATATGCGTTCCCGGCGTGTAATTGTGCGCCGGGAATGTGAAGGAGCTCGTCCCAACGAACGTGTGGGGCACACTTTGCGCGCCGTTGCCGTAGACGATCCTCCCGACCACGACGCAATCCGAAAAGGCACCGGCCGCCAGGTTGATCGTGAAGGTCGTCGGCACCATGAAGTTCGGGTCGCACGGGCCATAGCTGACGCTCCACGCGACCTGCGGGCAGCAAGGGTCGTTGCATTGAATCGGAAGCGAACGCTGGTCTTGGCACCCGCATGACGGGCAGGACGCGACGACGTCCACGGTCTCATTGCAGCAACAGCCCATTTCCATGGAAATCTGCCATTCGTGATTGATCAGATAACCCGAAACGACATTGCTGCCGGTCAGCACGCCGTTCTTGTTTACGGTGCAGGTGCTGTGGCAGTTCGCCCCGTTGCAAGGGCAACTGACCGTTACCCCGACTTCGCCACACGGGGAGACTTCATCGAAGGAAAGTGTTCCGAAAACCGTGACGATCATCCGGCACTCATGGGGCGAAACACTCTGATCAACGCCGCCGACCGCCAGGATAGCCATGCTGCAATTGGCCATGGCCCTCTCCGTTTGTTGCTTTGACGTAACGAATGTAACTAGAATTGTGCGGACGCGATAGTTCAATCACCTGGGGATGACTTTCAAACAATCGCCGGGGATCAGTGCGCCGATTCCCCGATTTAAGGCGCGGGATGGGCACGTCGATGCGAGCAAGAGTCGGCGAACCTGGCCCTCGGGGTATTCACAAACGCGCCCTGTTGACCCATATCCCCCTCGCGGTTATAGGCCGCCGCGCCCCGAGGCTGGTGGTGGCTGACAAGCCAGACGCTGCCTGACAGGGCGTTTATTGAGCTGAACACTGCTGCATGTGGAAGCAAGGGCCTGGGGGGCCGTTAGAAGCCCGCCACGGCAATCTTGCGCATTTTGCATTGCAGTAGAGTAACTTAGGTGAAGGGTTCCAATGCCGACGATCAACCAGCTGATCCGCAAGGGTCGCGACCCGCAGAAGGCCAAGTCCAAGGTCCCTGCGATGGAGCAGAACCCGCAAAAGCGCGGAGTCTGCACCCGAGTCTATACGACGACCCCGAAGAAGCCGAACTCGGCTCTGCGCAAGGTGGCCAAGGTCCGCCTGACCAACCAGCGCGAGGTGATCAGCTACATTCCCGGCGAGGGCCACAACCTCCAGGAGCACAGCGTCGTGCTGATCCGCGGCGGCCGTGTGCGCGACCTTCCGGGCGTTCGCTATCACGTGCTTCGCGGCGTGCTCGACACCCAGGGTGTGAAGGACCGCCGCCAGAGCCGTTCGAAATACGGCGCCAAGCGCCCCAAATAAGCAAGCGAGTAAGCCCCGGGCAGGGCTCCCATCAAAATGGCATTTTGATGGGTTCCGCAGGTCCCGGACCAGGCTGAAGAGAAAGGAACGTTCAATGTCCCGTCGCCGCCGCCCAGAGAAGCGCGAGATTCTCCCCGATCCGAAGTTCGGTGATCTCGTCCTGTCGAAGTTCATGAACAACATCATGCTCGACGGCAAGAAATCCACCGCCGAAGGAATCGTCTACGGCGCGTTCGAGACGATCGAGCAGCGCGCCAAGAAGGACCCGCTCGGGATCTTCCACGACGCTCTGAACAACGTCAAGCCGGGCATCGAGGTCCGCAGCCGCCGAGTCGGCGGCGCGACCTACCAGGTCCCGGTCGAGGTGCGCACCGAGCGCGCCCAGGCCCTCGCCATCCGCTGGCTCATCTCCGCCGCCCGCGCGCGCTCGGAGAAGACCATGGCCGGCCGCCTCTCGGGCGAGCTGATGGACGCCGCCTCGAACCGCGGCAACGCGGTGAAGAAGCGCGAGGACACGCACCGGATGGCCGAGGCCAACCGCGCCTTCTCGCACTACCGCTGGTAACAATTTAAAGCCGGGCCGGACGCTCGGCCCTGGAGACAAGTCATGGCCCGCAGCCATCCGCTCGACAAATATCGCAACATCGGCATCATGGCCCACATCGATGCCGGCAAGACGACGACGACCGAGCGAATCCTCTATTATACCGGCAAGTCCTACAAGATCGGCGAGGTCCATGAGGGCACGGCGACGATGGACTGGATGGAGCAGGAGCAGGAGCGCGGGATCACGATCACGTCCGCGGCCACCACCTGTTTCTGGAACGACCACCGCGTCAACATCATCGACACGCCGGGCCACGTCGACTTCACCATCGAGGTCGAGCGCTCGCTTCGCGTCCTCGACGGCGCGGTCGCCTGCTTCGACGGAGTCGCCGGCGTCGAGCCGCAGTCCGAGACGGTGTGGCGCCAGGCCGACAAATACAAAGTGCCGCGGATGTGCTTCGTCAACAAGCTCGACCGCACCGGCGCGAACTTCGACATGTGCGTGGGCATGATCAAGGATCGGCTCGGCGCCCGCCCCGCCGTCCTCTATCTACCGATCGGCCTCGAGGGCGACTTCAAGGGCCTCGTCGACCTGGTCGAGAACCGCGCCATCATCTGGCTCGAGGAGAGCCTCGGCGCGAAGTTCGAATATCAGGACATCCCGGCCGACCTCGCCGACGCCGCCGCGGCAGCCCGGATGGAGCTGATCGAGATGGCCGTCGAGCAGGACGACGACGTGATGGAGGCCTATCTCGGCGGCGACGAGCCCGACGTGGCGACGCTCAAGGGCCTGATCCGCAAGGGCACCCTCAATTTCTCGTTCGTTCCGGTGCTGTGCGGCTCCGCGTTCAAGAACAAGGGCGTCCAGCCTTTGCTCGACGCGGTGGTCGACTATCTCCCGAGCCCGCTCGACGTGCCCGCCATCAAGGGCGTCGGCCTCGACGGCGAGACCGAGGATTCGCGCCCGGCCGACGACAATGCGCCGTTCGCCGCGCTGGCGTTCAAGATCATGAACGATCCCTTCGTCGGCACGCTGACCTTCGCCCGGATCTATTCGGGCAAGCTCGAGACCGCGTCGCAGGTCATGAACTCGGTCAAGGACAAGAAGGAAAAGGTCGGCCGCATGCTGCTGATGCACGCCAACGACCGCGAGGACATCCAGGTGGCCTATGCCGGCGACATCGTCGCCCTGGCGGGCCTCAAGGACACGACCACGGGCGACACGCTCTGCGCATCGAACGCGCCGATCATCCTCGAGCGGATGGAATTCCCGGATCCGGTGATCGAGCTCAGCGTCGAGCCGAAGACCAAGGCCGACCAGGAGAAGATGGGCATCGCGCTCAATCGCCTGTCGCGCGAGGATCCTTCGTTCCGAGTGACCTCGGACGTCGAGAGCGGCCAGACGATCATCAAGGGGATGGGCGAGCTCCACCTCGAGATCCTCGTCGACCGCATGAAGCGCGAGTTCAAGGTCGAGGCCAATGTCGGCGCCCCGCAGGTCGCCTATCGCGAATATCTCAAGAAGCCGGTCGAGCTCACCTACACCCACAAGAAGCAGTCGGGGGGCTCCGGCCAGTTCGCCGAGGTGAAGGTCAAGCTGAACCCGGGCGAGCGCGGCTCCGGCTTCGTCTTCATCGACTCGGTCAAGGGCGGCAACGTGCCGAAGGAATATATTCCGTCGGTCGAGAAGGGCATGCGCGAGACCGCCGAAACGGGATCCCTGATCGGCTTCCCGATCATCGATTTCTCGGTCGAGCTGGTCGACGGCAAGTACCACGACGTCGATTCGTCCGCTCTGGCGTTCGAGATCTGCGCCCGCGGCGCGATGCGCGAAGGCGCGCAGAAGGCCGGCATCACTTTGCTCGAGCCGATCATGAAGGTTGAGATCGTGACCCCGGAGGACTATCTGGGCGACGTGATCGGCGACCTGAACAGCCGGCGCGGCCAGATCCAGGGAACGGACAGCCGCGGCAACGCGCAGGTGGTCGAGGCGATCGTGCCGCTTGCGAACATGTTCGGCTACGTGAACGAGCTTCGCTCGTTCACCCAGGGAAGAGCGCAATATACGATGCAATTTTCCCACTACGACGAAGTGCCAGCCAACGTGGCCGAAGAGGTCAAGGCAAAGCTGGCATAAGCCGGAAATTGCAGTTATGGGCGCGTCCGCACCGGGCGGCAGCGTCTCGGAAAATCTCGTTTGATAAGAAGGTAGGAAGAAAATGGCGAAAGCTAAGTTCGAGCGCAACAAGCCGCACGTGAACATCGGCACCATCGGTCACGTCGACCATGGCAAGACGTCTCTGACGGCCGCGATCACCAAGGTGCTCGCCGAGACCGGCGGCGCGACCTATGTCGACTATGCCAATATCGACAAGGCCCCCGAGGAGCGCGAGCGCGGAATCACCATCTCGACCGCTCACGTCGAGTATGAGACCGAAGCGCGCCACTATGCGCACGTCGATTGCCCGGGCCACGCCGATTATGTGAAGAACATGATCACCGGCGCCGCCCAGATGGACGGAGCGATCCTGGTCGTGTCGGCCGCCGACGGCCCGATGCCGCAGACCAAGGAGCACATCCTGCTCGCCAAGCAGGTCGGCGTTCCGACCATGGTCGTCTTCCTCAACAAGGTCGACCAGGTCGACGATCCCGAGCTGCTCGAGCTGGTCGAGCTGGAGATCCGCGAGGAGCTTTCCAAGCGCGACTTCGACGGCGACAACATTCCGATCATCGCCGGCTCGGCGCTCGCCGCCCTCGAGGACACCAACGAAGAGACCGGCCGCCAGGCGATCCTGAAGCTGATGGCCGCCGTCGACGAGTGGATCCCGATGCCGCAGCGTCCGCTGGATCGGCCGTTCCTGATGCCGATCGAGGACGTGTTCTCGATCTCGGGCCGCGGCACGGTCGTCACCGGCCGCGTCGAGACCGGAATCGTCAAGGTCGGCGAGGAAGTCGAGATCGTCGGCATCAAGGACACACGCAAGACCACGGTCACGGGCGTCGAGATGTTCCGCAAGCTGCTCGATCAGGGCCAGGCGGGCGACAATATCGGCGCACTGATCCGCGGCGTCGGCCGTGAGGAAGTCGAGCGCGGCCAGGTTCTGGCCAAGCCGGGTTCGATCACCCCGCACACCGATTTCTCGGCCGAGGTTTACGTCCTCTCGAAGGACGAGGGCGGCCGTCACACGCCGTTCTTCGCCAACTACCGTCCGCAATTCTACTTCCGCACGACCGACGTGACGGGCGAAGTGGTCCTGCCGGAAGGCACCGAGATGGTCATGCCCGGCGACAACGTCACGCTCGGCGTGAAGCTGATCGCCCCGATCGCCATGGACATGGGCCTGCGCTTCGCGATCCGCGAAGGCGGCCGGACCGTCGGCGCAGGGGTTGTCGGAACGATCACGAAGTAATATAGGGCCGCAGCCGCCCGGCTCTTTGGAGATTCGGGCGGCTTCGGTTTTAGACAGTTTTTGGCCGATCCGGGGCCCCAAGCCCCGGTGAAACCGTGTTGCCCCGCAAGGGGCTGGCTCTTTCGCATCGGTAAGACGGACATGGAAACGCAGAATATCCGCATTCGCCTGAAGGCGTTCGATCATCGTGTGCTCGATCAGGCCACGGGCGACATTGCAGACACGGCACGCCGCACAGGCGCGCTCATTCGCGGTCCCATTCCGCTGCCGACGCGGATCGAGAAGTTCACCGTGAACCGGAGCCCTCACGTCGACAAGAAGTCGCGCGAGCAGTTCGAGGTTCGCACCTACAAGAGGCTGCTCGATATCGTGCAGCCCACGCCGCAGACGGTCGATGCGCTGATGAAGCTCGATCTCGCCGCCGGCGTCGACGTCGAGATCAAGCTGGCCTAAGGCGCCAGCGTCCCTGCGAAAGCAGGGACCCAGTTCTTGGCTCCTGTTTTCGCAGGAGCACGGGGACACGGGAGATACCGCGGGAGCATGCTCCCGGTCTGCGTCCCCGCCGTTCCGCTCTCGCGGAACTCAAGCCCAGGCGGGGCACGCATGGATTTTGGGCTAACGGGGTCCCAGCGAAGCAAATGCTTCGATGGGTGCCCTACACGCCCCCGGCAATGGTGCCGCGGGGCCTCTGTATGAGGAGTTTGGTCATGCGCACCGGCGTGATCGCTAAGAAAGTCGGGATGACCCGCTTGTTCCAGGACGACGGGCGCCACGTGCCCGTCACCGTCCTGGCGCTCGAGAATCTTCAGGTCGTCGCCCGCCGCGAGGAAAGCCGCGACGGCTATACCGCCGTCCAGCTGGGCGCCGGCACGGCCAAGGCGAAGAACCTCAGCAAGCCGCAGCGCGGCCATTTCGGCAAGGCCGAGGTGGAGCCGAAGGCGCGGGTCGTCGAGTTCCGGGTCGCCGAGGATGCCCTCCTCGACGTCGGCTCGGAGATTTCGGCCAACCATTTCGTTCCCGGCCAATTGGTCGACATCCAGGGCGTGACCCAGGGCAAGGGCTTCGCCGGAGCGATGAAGCGCTGGGGCTTCGCCGGCCTTCGCGCCACCCACGGCGTTTCCGTCTCGCACCGTTCGCACGGCTCAACCGGAAACCGCCAGGATCCGGGCCGCGTCTTCAAGAACAAGAAGATGGCCGGCCACATGGGCGCCCGCAACCGCACCCAGCAGAATTTGGAAGTCGTCCTGACCGACATTCCGCGCGGCCTGATCTTCGTCAAGGGCTCGGTGCCCGGATCGAAGGGCGGCTGGCTGATCGTCAAGGACGCCGTGAAGGTCGCCCGTCACGCCGACGCGCCCTACCCCGCGGGCCTCAAGGAGCTGCTGAAGAAGGCGGACCTCGAGGAGCAGCCGATGGCGGGCCTGGTCGACGAGGCCGCGGTCCACGAGATTCCGGCGTTGCCGAGCGACGAGGAAGTCGCCGCCATCGCCGCCGAGCAGGAAGCTGGCGCCGCCGCTGCCGATGCAGCTGCCGCCGAAGAGACTCCCGCTGCCGATCAGGCCGCCCCCGAGGGTGACGCCGGCGCGGCCGACGAGAGCAAGGAAGGCTAATCATGAAGGTCAAGGTTCAGACCCTCGACGGCGGCAAGGCCGGCAGCGACATCGATCTCGACGAGGCCGTGTTCGGCGTCGAGCCGCGCGCCGACATCCTTCACCGCGTCGTCACCTGGCAGCTCGAAAAGCGCCGCGCCACCGCGCGCGGCGCCCGCGAGCGCTCGGATGTCGCCCGCACCGGCAAGAAATACGGCCGTCAGAAGGGCGGCGGCACCGCCCGTCACGGCGATCGCCGCGCCCCGATCTTCGTCGGCGGCGGCAAGGCGCACGGCCCCCGGGTCCGCGATTTCGATCCGTCGCTGAACAAGAAGGTCCGCGCTCTGGGCCTCAGGATGGCGCTTTCGGCCAAGGCCAAGGACGGCAATCTGATCGTTCTCGAGAGCCTCGACCTCAAGGAAGCCAAGACGGCGGCCCTGAAGGCGCAGCTCGGCAAGCTCGGCTTCGGCAAGTCGGCGCTGGTGATCGACGGCGACGCGCTCAACGTCGGCTTCGCCCACGCCTCGTCGAACCTCTCCGAGATCGATCTGCTCCCGGCGGTCGGCGCCAACGTCTACGACATTCTCAATCACGAGACCCTGGTGCTGACCCGCGCCGCGGTCGAGAAGCTGGAGGGCCGCTTCAATGGCTAAGGCTGCGAAGAAGGCGGCCCCGGCGAAGGTCGACGTCAATCATTACGACGTCATCCTCGCCCCGCACATCACCGAGAAGTCGACCCTGCTTTCCGAGCACAACGCCGTTGTGTTCAAAGTCGCGGGCTCGGCCTCCAAGCCGCAGATCAAGGCGGCCGTCGAGGCGCTGTTCAACGTCAGCGTGATCGGCGTCAACACGATGAACGCCAAGGGCAAGACCAAGCGCTGGAAGGGTCGCCCCTACACGCGCTCGGACGTCAAGAAGGCGGTCGTGACTCTGGCCGACGGCCAGTCGATCGACGTCACCACCGGTATCTGAGGCTAGGGCACGATGGCACTCAAGCAATATAATCCGACGACCTCGTCGCAGCGCGGCCTGATCCTCGTCGACAAATCGGCGCTCTGGAAGGGCAAGCCGGTCAAGGCGCTCGTCGAAGGCAAGCGCAAGACCGGCGGCCGCAACAACAAGGGCCATGTGACGTCGCGCGGAATCGCCGGCGGCCACAAGCAGAAGTACCGCTATGTCGACTTCAAGCGTCGCAAGTGGGACCAGCCGGCCACCGTCGAGCGGCTCGAATATGATCCCAACCGCACCGCGTTCATCGCGCTGGTGAAGTATGAGGACGGCGAGCTCGCCTACATCCTGGCGCCGCAGCGTCTCGCCCAGGGCGACAGTGTCGTCGCGGGCAGGAAGACCGACGTGAAGCCGGGCAACGCGATGGAGCTCGGCCAGATGCCGGTCGGAACGATCGTCCACAACGTGGAGATGAAGCCGGGCAAGGGCGGCCAGATCGCCCGCGCCGCCGGCACCTACGTCCAGGTCGTCGGCCGCGACCGCGGGATGGTGATCGTCCGCCTCAATTCGGGCGAGCAGCGTTACATCCGCAGCGATTGCATGGGGACGGTCGGAGCGGTCTCGAACCCCGACAACCAGAACCAGAATTTCGCCAAGGCCGGCCGCACCCGCTGGATGGGCAAGCGCCCGCTGACCCGCGGAGTCGCCAAGAACCCGGTCGACCACCCGCACGGCGGCGGCGAAGGCCGCACCTCGGGCGGCCGTCACCCGGTCACTCCCTGGGGCAAGCCGACCAAGGGCGCCCGCACCCGTTCGAACAAGGCGACGGACAAGATGATCATCCGCTCGCGTCACGCGAAGAAGAAGAGGTAACAATGGCCCGCTCCGTCTGGAAAGGTCCGTTCGTCGAGTTGTCGCTGCTGAAGAAGGCAGAGACGGCGCAGGAGGCCGGTGGCCGCGCTCCGATCAAGACCTGGTCGCGCCGCTCCACCATCCTCCCGCAGTTCGTCGGGCTCACGTTCAACGTCTACAACGGCCGCAAGTTCGTGCCGGTGTCGGTCAACGAGGACATGGTCGGCATGAAGCTCGGCGAGTTCGCGCCCACGCGCTACTTCCCGGGCCATGCGTCCGACAAGAAGGGCAAGAGGTAATGGGCAAGGCAAAGTCCCCCCGCCGAGTCGCCGAGAACGAGGCGCTGTCGGTCGGCACGCAGATCCGCGGATCGGCGCAGAAGCTGAACCTCGTCGCGAGCCTGATCCGCGGCAAGAAGGCCGGCGAGGCGCTGAACATCCTCAGCTTCTCGCCCAAGGCGATGGCGCGCGACGTCCGCAAGGTCCTCGCAAGCGCGATCGCCAATGCCGAGAACAACCACAATCTCGATGTCGACGCGCTCGTCGTCGCCGAGGCCTCGGTCGGCAAGTCGATCTCGATGAAGCGGTTCACGCCGCGCGCCCGCGGCCGCGCCAGCCGCATCGTCAAGCCGTTCAGCCGCGTGCGCATCGTCGTCCGCGAGCAGCAGGAAGCGTAAACATGGGTCAGAAAACCTCCCCGATCGGCCTCCGGCTGCAGATCAACCGGACCTGGGACAGCCGCTGGTACGCGGACGGCGCCGATTACGGCCGCCTGCTCCTCGAGGACCTGAAGATCCGCAAGTTCATCATGAAGTCGCTGCCGCAGGCGGCGATCTCCAAGGTGGTGATCGAGCGTCCGGCGAAGCTCTGCCGAGTCAGCATCTATGCCGCGCGCCCCGGCGTGATCATCGGCAAGAAGGGCTCGGACATCGAGAAGCTGCGCAAGCAGCTCGGCGCGATGACCTCGTCGGACGTGTCCTTGAACATCGTCGAGATCCGCAAGCCGGAGATCGACGCCCGGCTCGTGGCGCAGGGCATCGCCGACCAGCTCGAGCGCCGTATCGCCTTCCGCCGCGCGATGAAGCGCGCGGTGCAGTCCTCGATGCGCCTCGGCGCCGAGGGCATCCGAGTCGTCTGCGGCGGCCGCCTGGGCGGCGCCGAGATCGCCCGGACCGAGGGCTATCGCGAGGGTCGGGTGCCGCTGCACACGCTGCGCGCCCATATCGATTATGCCGAAGCCACCGCGCAGACCACTTACGGCACCTGCGGCGTGAAGGTGTGGATCTTCAAGGGCGAGATTCTCGGCCACGATCCGATGAGCCAGGACCGGCTGATGATGGAGGCTCAAACCTCCGGCGTCCGCCCGGCCCGCTGAAGCCAGGAACCAGGAAAAGACCATGCTGCAACCGAAGCGCACCAAGTTCCGCAAGGCCCACAAGGGCCGAATTCACGGCGACGCCAAGGGCGGCACGCAGCTGAACTTCGGCGCCTACGGCCTGAAGGCGCTGGAGCCGGAGCGGATCACCGCGCGCCAGATCGAGGCGGCCCGCCGCGCGATCACGCGTCACATCAAGCGCCAGGGGCGCTTGTGGATCCGGATCTTCCCGGACGTGCCGGTCTCGTCGAAGCCCGCCGAGGTCCGCATGGGCTCGGGCAAGGGCTCGCCCGAATTCTGGGTCGCCCGGGTGAAGCCCGGCCGGGTCCTGTTCGAGCTCGACGGCGTTCCCGGCCACATCGCCAAGGTCGCTTTCGAGCGCGCGGCGGAGAAGCTGCCGATCAAGACCAAAGTGATCGCCCGACTGGGCGAATCGCTCCTCGAGGACGCGTAAGATGCCGCAGATTGACGATCTCAAGACCAAGACCGACGACCAGCTCGTCGAGCAGCTTAGCGAGCTGAAGCGCGAGGCTTTCAACCTTCGCTTCCAGGCCGCGACCAACCAGATCGAGAAGCCGTCACGGGTTCGCGAGGTCCGTCGCGGCATCGCCCGGATCAAGACGCTTCAGGGCGAGCGCTCGCGCGCCGCCACGAAGGCTTAAGGAGTTTATCGATGCCCAAGCGCGTCATGACCGGCACCGTGGTGTCCGACAAGACCGACAAGACCGTGGTCGTAAAGGTCGAACGGCGGGTGAAGCACCCGCTCTACGGCAAGATCATCAGGCGGTCGAAGAAGTACCACGCCCACGACGAGGGCAACGAGTTCAGGGAAGGCGAGACCGTCCGGATCGAAGAGACCGCGCCGATCTCCAAGCTGAAGACCTGGACCGTGCTCGGCCGGGTCGACACCCACGCCACGCCGGAAACGGCGGGCGAGGGCAAGAAGCCGGCCAAGGCCAAGAAGGCCAAGGACGAAGCGCCCGAGGCCGAGACGGCCGAAGCGTAAAGCGTTTTAACTGATCGCCGGGCGTTCGCGTCCCGGTTGAAGTGAAGAGAAGGAATTGGATCGATGATCCAGATGCAGTCCAACCTTGAGGTCGCCGACAATAGCGGCGCCAAGCGCGTCCAGTGCATCAAGGTGCTGGGCGGTTCCAAGCGGCGCTTCGCCGGAGTCGGCGACATCATCGTCGTCTCCGTCAAGGAAGCGGCGCCGCGCGGCCGCGTGAAGAAGGGTGACGTCCACAAGGCCGTCATCGTGCGCACCGCCAAGGACATCCACCGTCCCGACGGCTCGACCATCCGCTTCGATTCGAACGCGGCCGTGCTCGTCAACAACAACCAGGAGCCGATCGGCACCCGTATCTTCGGCCCGGTCGTCCGCGAGCTGCGCGCGAAGAAGCATATGAAGATCATCAGCCTCGCGCCGGAGGTGCTGTAATGTCCGCTGCGAAGATCAAGAAGGGCGACAAGGTCGTAATCCTGTCCGGAAAGGACAAGGGCCGTCACGGCGAGGTCACCCAGGTGATGCCGAAGGACGGCAAGGTGCTGGTTTCCGGCATTAACGTCCACGCCCGGCACACCAAGCCGACGCAGGCGCGTCCGCAGGGCGGAATCGTCCGCACCGAGGCGCCGCTGCACGTTTCGAAGGTCGCGCTCGAGGATCCCAAGACGGGCAAGGCGACCCGGGTGCGCTTCGAGGAGCGCGATGGAAAGAAGGTCCGGGTTGCAGTCCGGTCCGGGGAGCTGATCAATGGCTGAAGCCAAATATGTGGCGCGCCTGCGCGCCGACTATGACTCGCGGATCGTCCCCGCGATGATCGAGAAGTTCGGTTACAAGAACCGCATGGAGGTCCCGCGCCTCGACAAGATCGTCATCAACATGGGCGTCGGCGAGGCGACCCAGGACAAGAAGAAGGTCGAGACGGCCGCCCAGGAAATGGAGCTGATCGCGGGCCAGAAGCCGGTGGTCACCAAGGCCAAGAAGTCGATCGCCCAGTTCAAGCTGCGCGAAGGCATGCCGATCGGCGTGAAGGTCACGCTTCGCCGCGAGCGGATGTACGAGTTCCTCGACCGGCTGGTCACGATCGCTCTTCCGCGCGTTCGCGACTTTCGCGGGCTGAACCCGAAGTCGTTCGACGGCCGCGGCAATTACGCGATGGGCCTCAAGGAGCAGCTCGTGTTCCCCGAGATCAACTATGACCGCATCGAGAAGGTGCGCGGAATGGACATCATCGTCACCACCACCGCGAAGACGGACGACGAGGCGCGCGAGCTGCTGCGCCTCTTCAACTTCCCGTTCCCGCAGGACCAGGATCAGAAGCAGGCCGCGTAAGCGCGCCCGCCGAGCAAGAGGAAAGAGAACTTAAGTCATGGCGAAACTGAGTTCCATCAACAAGAACGAGCGTCGCAAGAAGCTGGCGAAGAAATATGCCGGCCAATATGCGAAGCTGAAGGCGATCGCGAACGACGAGTCCAAGGACGAGACGGAGCGCCTGATCGCGCGGCTGAAGATGGCCGAGATTCCGCGCAACGGCAATCCGACGCGCGTCCGCAACCGTTGCGAGCTGACCGGGCGTTCGCGCGCCGTCTATCGCAAGTTCCGTCTCTCGCGCGTGATGCTGCGGGAATTGGGCAACAAGGGCCTGATTCCGGGCCTCACGAAGTCGAGCTGGTAAGGGCTAGAAGATGCCGATGACCGATCCACTGGGTGATATGCTCACCCGTATCCGCAATGGCCAGCAGGCGAGGAAGGACTCCGTCCTCACGCCGGCTTCGAAGCTTCGCGCCCGAGTGCTCGATGTGCTTCAGCGCGAAGGCTATATTCGCGGCTACCGCGAAGAGGCGCTGGGCGACCATGCCGGCCTTCGAATCGAGCTGAAATATTTCGAGGGCCAGCCCGCGATCCAGCACGTTTCGCGCGTTTCGCGCCCCGGCCGCCGGGTCTATTCCGGCGCGCAGGAGCTGCCCCGGGTCCGCAACGGCCTGGGAATCACCATCGTTTCGACGCCGAAGGGCGTTCTGTCGGACGCGGAAGCGCGCACGCAGAATGTCGGCGGCGAAGTGCTCGCGGAGGTGTTCTAGAATGTCTCGCATCGGTAAGAGGCCGGTTCCGCTGCCTTCGGGCGTGTCGGCGACCACCGAAGGCCAGATCCTCTCGGTCAAGGGTCCGAAGGGCACCTTGTCGCTGCAGATGCGCGACGAGATCCGCTACGACATCTCCGAGGACGGAATCAGCGTCCAGCCGGGCAACGATACCAAGCAGGCGCGGGCCTTCTGGGGCATGCAGCGCACCTTGGTCCAGAACCTGGTCACCGGAGTCTCCGAGGGCTTCACCAAGGTCCTCGAGATCACCGGCGTCGGCTATCGCGCCGCGGCTCAAGGGCGGAAGCTGAGCATGAAGCTCGGCTACTCGCACGACGTCGACATCGCGGTGCCCGAGGGCCTGGAGGTGAAGACTCCGGATCCGACCACGGTCGAGATCAGCGGCATCGACCGCCAGAAGGTCGGCCAGCTGGCCGCCGAGATCCGCCGCTGGCGCAAGCCCGAGCCCTACAAGGGCAAGGGCATCAAGTATCGCGGCGAGTATATCTTCCGCAAAGAAGGCAAGAAGAAGTAAGCCATGGCGAGATTCAACCCCTTCATCAAACGCGCCCAGCGCGTTCGCACGGCGATCCGGCGCAATGCCGGCGGCCGCGCCCGCCTGTCGGTCCACCGTTCGGGCCGCCACATCTATGCGCAGGTCATCGACGACAAGAACGGCGCGACCGTCGCTTCGGCTTCGACGCTCGAGAAGGACGCCCGCGCCTCGACCGGCGCGACCGTCGCCTCGGCGCAGGACGTCGGCAAGCGGATCGCCGAGCGCGCCAAGGCCGCGGGAGTCACCAAGGTGGTGTTCGACCGCGGAGGCTTCCTGTTTCATGGCCGCGTCAAGGCGCTGGCCGATGCCGCCCGCGAAGGCGGATTGGAGTTCTGATGATGGCTGACGAAACCAACCAGACCGAGGCTCCGGTCGAGGCCCAGGCCGAAGCGCCGGCTTCCACCGATGTCGCCGGCGCTCCTCCCGAGCAGCGCCGCGAGCGCGGCGCCCGTGGCGGGCGCGGCGGCGGCGGTGGCCGTGACAATCGCGGCGGCGGCAATCGCGGCCGGCGCGACGACAATCGCCGTGGCGGCCGTGGCGGCGACGACGAGGGCGGCGAGGAGCTGATCGAGAAGCTGGTTCACATCAACCGAGTCTCCAAGACGGTGAAGGGCGGCAAGCGCTTCGGCTTCGCGGCCCTGGTCGTGGTCGGCGACGGCAAGGGCCGGGTCGGCTTCGGCCACGGCAAGGCCCGCGAGGTGCCCGAGGCGATCTCCAAGGCGACCGCGGCGGCCAAGAAGGCGATGGTCCGCGTTCCGCTGCGCGACGGCCGCACGCTTCACCATGACGGCCTCGGCCATTTCGGCGCCGGCCGCGTCTACGTCCGCTCGGCTCCGGCCGGCACCGGAATCATCGCCGGCGGCCCGATGCGCGCCGTGTTCGAGAGCCTTGGCGTCGCCGACGTGGTGACCAAGTCGATCGGCACGTCGAACCCCTACAACATGATCCGCGCGACCTTCGAGGCGCTCGGCGAGCAGACCTCGCCGAAGAGCGTCGCCCAGCGCCGCGGCAAGAAGATCGCCGACCTGATGGCCCGCCGCGAAGGCGTCGCCAGCCCGGCCGAGGCTTCGGCCGAGGCGGAAGCGGTCGCGGAGTAAGAGAGATGGCCAAGATCAAGATCACCCAGACCGGATCGCCGATCCGCCGCACGGACGATCAGCGCGCGACGCTGAAAGGCCTCGGGCTCAACAAGATGCACAAGACGGTCGAGCTCGAGGACAGCCCCGAGGTTCGCGGAATGATCCGCGCCGTGCGGCATATGGTGTCGGTGGCGGAGTAGCAATCTCCCTCTCCCCTCTGGGGAGAGGGCCGGGGAGAGGGGGAGTCGGCGGAAACGCGCAGGACTCCCCCTCTCCCTTCGCCGCCATTCGGCGGCTCTTCCCTCTCCCCAAAGGGGCGAGGGTTGGCGCGACAAAAGCGAAAGCGAGTGCACGACATGAAACTGAACGAAATCCGCGACAACAAGGGGGCCCGCAAGAGCCGGGTGCGAGTCGGCCGTGGCATCGGCTCCGGGCTCGGCAAGACCGCCGGCCGCGGCCAGAAGGGCCAGAAGAGCCGCTCCGGCGTCTCGGTCTTCGGCTTCGAGGGCGGACAGATGCCGCTCCACATGCGAATCCCGAAGCGCGGCTTCAACAACATCTTCGCCAAGGACTATGCCGAGGTGAATCTGGGCGCGATCCAGAAGCTGGTCGACTCCAAGAAGCTCGACGCCAAAGGCGTGATCGACCATGCGGCGCTCAAGGCCGCCGGTGTCGCGCGCGGCGGCAAGGACGGCGTTCGCCTGCTCGGCAAGGGCGATTTCTCGTCCAAGCTGAGCTTCAAGGTCGCCGGAGTCTCCAAGGGTGCGAAGGAAGCGATCGAGAAGGCCGGCGGCTCCGTCGAGGTCATCGAGCTCGTCTCCGCCGCCGACAAGGCCAAGGCCAAGAAGAACAGCGTGAAGAAGCGCAAGGACGCGCCGGCGGCCTAGCGTCACTGCGAGCGCAGCGAAGCCATCCAGCGGCGCAACTGGATTGCTTCGTCGCTTCGCTCCTCGCAATGACGGGGGAGCGCCTTATATAGCCCCCCATATCCTATCGGGGTGAGGGAAAAATCGAACATGGCATCCGCAGCCGAACAGATGGCCGCCAACATCAGCCTGGCGAACTTCGCCAAGGCGACCGACCTCAAGAAGAGGCTGTGGTTCACGATCGGCGCGCTGATCGTCTTCCGCCTGCTCTCCTTCGTTCCGCTGCCGGGGATCGATCCGGTTTCGCTGAGCTCGCTGTTCCAGCGCACGCAGGGCGGCGTGCTCGACTTCTTCAACATGTTCTCGGGCGGCAGCCTTCAGCGGATGAGCCTGATCGCTCTCGGCGTGATGCCGTACATCACCGCCTCGATCGTGATGCAGCTGGCGACGACCATGTCGCCGCAGCTCGCCGCGCTCAAGAAAGAGGGCGAGAGCGGCCGCAAGAAGATCAACCAATATACCCGCTACGGCACCGTGCTGCTGTGCGCGATCCAGGGCTATTTCATGGCCGTCGGCCTCGAGGGCTGGGGTGCGAGCGACGGACAATCGGCGGTGCTCGATCCGGGCATGCTGTTTCGGATCACCACCGTGATCAGCCTGGTCGGCGGAACGATGTTCCTGATGTGGCTCGGCGAGCAGATCACCACCCGAGGCATCGGAAACGGCGTGTCGCTGATCATCATGGCCGGGATCGTCGCCCAGCTTCCGCAGGCGCTGGCGCAGATGTTCGAGGGCGGCCGTTCGGGCAGCCTCGATCCGATGGTCATCATGATGATCGTCGTGATGGCGCTCGCCCTCATCCTGTTCATCTGCTTCATGGAGCGCGCGCAGCGGCGGGTGCTGATCCAATATCCCAAGCGGCAGACGGCGCGAGGCCAGATCCAGCAGGAGCGCTCGCACCTGCCGCTGAAGGTCAACACCTCGGGCGTGATCCCGCCGATCTTCGCCTCGTCGCTGCTGCTGATGCCGCTGACCATCGCCCAGTTCGCCGGCAACCGCACCGCGGGCCAGAGCACGTGGGACGATTTCATCATCACCATCACCACCGCGCTCCAGCACGGCGCGCCGCTCTATATGTTCCTCTACGGGGCGGGGATCGTCTTCTTCTGCTTCTTCTACACGGCGGTCGTGTTCAACCCCGAGGAGACGGCGGAGAACCTCAAGAAATATGGCGGCTTCATCCCCGGCATCCGCCCCGGCAAGCGCACCGAGGAATATCTCGATTACGTGCTGACGAGGATCACGGTGGTCGGCGCGGCCTATCTCACGATCATCTGCCTTTTGCCCGAGTTCCTGATCGCCCGCGCCGGCATCCCCTTCTACCTCGGGGGCACCTCGCTGCTGATCGTCGTCAACGTGACGATGGACACGGTGACGCAGATCCAGAGCCACCTGATCGCCCACCAATATGGCGACCTGATCAAGAAGGCGAAGCTCAAGGGCGGAATCGCCCGGCGCTAGGGGGCTAGCACATGAACATCATCCTCCTCGGCCCTCCGGGCGCGGGCAAGGGCACCCAGGCGAGCCGGCTGGTCGAGGCGCGGGGCATGGTCCAGCTTTCGACCGGCGACATGCTTCGCGCGGCGGTCGCCGCCGGAACGGAGATCGGGCTCAAGGCCAAGGCGGTGATGGCCGCTGGCGAGCTGGTCTCGGACGAGATCGTCGACGGCATCCTCTCGGCGCGGCTCGACGAGCCGGACATCGCGCGCGGCTTCATCCTCGACGGCTATCCGCGAACCGCGGTCCAGGCCGCCTCGCTCGACCGGCTGCTGGGCGAAAAGGGGCTTAGGCTCGACCATGTCATCGAGCTCGAGGTCGACGAGGACGCTTTGGTCGACCGCATTTCGGGCCGCTTCTCCTGCGCCGTGTGCAACACGCCCTATCACGACCGCTACAAGCTGCCCAAGGCCGAGGGCGTCTGCGACGTCTGCGGCTCCAGGGAGTTCAAGCGCCGGCCCGACGACAACGAAGCCGCGGTCCGCACGCGCATGGCCGAATATCGCGCCAAGACCCAGCCGATCCTGCCCCATTACGAGGCGCAGGGCATCGTCCGGCGGGTCGACGGCATGGCCGAGGTCGAGGCCGTGAGCGCGGCGATCTGCGCCATTCTCGACGGCGGCTGACCCGGCCGGCTTTGGGCATCATCGCCTTAAGCTGAGCCGCTCATCCTGAGGAGGGACCGAGCTTGTCGAGGGCCCGTCTCGAAGGACCGTCCTTCGAGACGCCGTTTCGACGAGCTCGCAAGTTTACCCTGAGCGCCTGCCTTGGCAGGCAGTCGAAGGGGCTCCTCAGGATGAGCGGAGCGGGCAGTCAAAGCCGATCAGGCCTCAGCGGCCGCGGTGGGGCTTCGCGGCCTTGCGGTAGGGCTTGGCCTGGTGCCGGACCGGCGGCGGGCCGCCGCGCCGGTTCTCCCGCTCCGCGTCGCGCGGCTTTCCCTGCACCGCCTCGATGGTGATTCCGCCTTCGCCGTCGGAATCGCCGCCGGCGGTGCGCTTCAGCGCCGCGGCGAACTTGGCGGCGGTGGCGCGCGGCACCTCGAACATCGTCTCGCCCGCGGCGATTCGGATCGCGCCGATCTCGTTCTTGGTGATGTGGCCGCGGCGGCAGAGCAGAGGCAGGATCCAGCGCGGATCGGCATTGTGCCGCCGGCCGATGTCCATCCGGAACCAGATTGTATCCTCGAAGCCGGGGCGCGGCCCTTCCGGACGGCCCTGCGGGGCCGAGCCGGCGTCGGCCAGCTCCTCGGCGGCAGGCATGCGCGCGCGGTGGACCCGGACCAAGGCGGCGGCGATCTCCGCGGGCGTCTTGCGCTCGAGCAGGCGGGCGGCGAGCGCGCGATCCTCCTCCTCGATCTCGATGGGCTCGAGCAAGGCCGCGAGAAGCCGCTCATGGTCGTTTCGACGGATGTCCTCGGGGCTGGGCGGCTTGATCCACTCGGCCTCGATGCGCGCGCCGCGAAGCACCGATTCCACCCGCTTGCGGCGCGGATAGGGGACGACCAGCACCGCGATTCCCTTCTTGCCGGCGCGCCCCGTTCGCCCGGAGCGGTGCTGCAAAGTCTCGGCGTCGCGCGGAAGCTCGACATGGACCACCAAAGAGAGGTTGGGCAGGTCGATGCCGCGCGCGGCGACGTCGGTCGCGACCAGCACCCGGGCGCGGCCGTCGCGCAGGGCCTGAAGCGCCTGGTTGCGCTCGTTCTGGCTGTGCTCGCCGGACAAGGCGACGGCGTTGAAGCCGCGCTCGGTGAGGCTCGAATGGAGCCGCCGCACATTGTCGCGGGTGGCGCAGAAGAGGAGCGCCGATTCCGCCTCGTGCAGTCGAAGCAGGTTGACGACGGCATGCTCGATCTCGGCCGGGGCAACGGTCATCGCCTGATAGGCGATATCGCCATGGCCGCGCTCCTCGCCGACGGTCGAGATGCGCAGGGCGTCGCGCTGGTAGCGCCTGGCGAGCGCGACGATCGGCTTGGGCATGGTGGCCGAGAAAAGCAGCGTGCGCCGCTCGGACGGGGTGGCGTCGAGAATCTCCTCGAGATCCTCGCGGAAGCCCATGTCGAGCATCTCGTCGGCCTCGTCGAGCACGGCGACCTTGAGCTGGGAGAGGTCGAGCGCCCCGCGTTCGAGATGGTCGCGAAGCCGCCCCGGCGTTCCGACCACGATCTGGGCGCCATGCGAGAGGTTGCGCCGCTCCTTCGAGGGATCCATGCCGCCGACGCAGGTCGCGATCCGCGCGCCCGCCTTGCCGTAGAGCCAGATCAGCTCGCGGCTGACCTGAAGCGCAAGCTCGCGGGTCGGCGCGATCACCAGCGCCTGCGGCTTGAGGGAATAGGGCAGGGCACCGTTCGAATCGAGCAGCTGCGGGGCCATGGCCAGGCCGAAGGCCACCGTCTTGCCCGAGCCGGTCTGGGCGGAGACGACGAGGTCGCGCCCTTCGGCGTCGGCTTCGAGGACGGCGGCCTGAACCGGTGTCGGCTTTTCATAGCCGCGCGCGGCGAGCGCTTCGCCGAGAAGCGGCGGAAGGGTTTCGAATGTCATATCAAATCCAGATGGGGCGCGCGATCCGCCCGGCAAGAGCGTGGGGCTAAAGAACCTGCGCAGCGGCCCAGCCACTAGCCCATGCCCACTGAAAATTATAGCCCCCAAGCCAGCCGGTGACGTCGACCGCCTCGCCGATCGCGTAGAGGCCGGGGACCTTGCGGGCCTCCATTGTCCGCGAGGACAGGCCGTCGGTGGCGATTCCGCCCGCCGTCACCTCGGCCTTGGCGAAGCCTTCGCTGCCGCTCGGCCGGAAGCGCCAGTCGGCGAGCCGCGCCGCCGCCGCGCGGAGCTTCGCGTCGGGCAGGTTGGCGAGCTCGCCCCACAGGCCGATCTTCTTCGCCAGCGCCTCGGCCAGCCGGTCGGGCAGCAATTCGCCAAGCAAGGTGTGGAAATGCGTCTTCGGCCGCGCCCGCTTGGCGGCGAGCGCCCAATCCGCGGCCTGATCGGGCAGGAAGTCGATCCCGATCTCCTCGCCGGGGCGCCAGTAGGACGAGATTTGCAGGATCGCCGGGCCCGAAAGGCCGCGATGGGTGAACAGGGCCGCCTCGCGGAACGCCGCCTTGCCGGCCCGCGCGATCACCTCGGCCGAGACGCCGGAAAGCTCGCGGAACAGCAATTCCTCGCCGCTCAGCGTCAGCGGCACGAGAGCGGGCCTCGGCTCCACCACCTTCAGCCCGAACTGCCGCGCCAGATCGTAGGCGAAGCCGGTCGCGCCCATCTTGGGGATCGAAGGGCCGCCGGTGGCGATGACCAGTGCCGGAGCGGCGGCGGTCTCGTCGCCGTAGCGGACTGTAAACCGCCCGTCCGCATGGCTCACGCCGGCGATCGCCTTGCCGAGCGAGAGGCGCACCTGCCCCTTGGCGCATTCGGCCATCAGCAGGCCGACGATCTCGCGCGCCGAACCGTCGCAGAACAATTGGCCGAGCGTCTTTTCGTGCCAGGCGATCTTGTAGCGTTCGACCAGGCCGAGGAAATCCTCCGGCCGGTAGCGGCCGAGCGCCGACTTGGCGAAATGCGGGTTGTCCGAAAGGAAGCGGTCGGGCGCGCTGTGGAGGTTGGTGAAGTTGCAGCGCCCGCCACCCGAAATCAGGATTTTCTTCCCCGGCCGGTCGGAATGGTCGATGACCAGCACGCGCCGTCCGCGCTGCCCCGCCACGGCGGCGCACATCAGCCCAGCGCCGCCCGCGCCGAGGATTATCGTATCGAAGCTGCGGTCCTTGCTTATCATCGCGGCCCCATGCCACGCTGGCCCCGGCAGAGGGAGCGTTGATTTGGCAAGCGCAGCGAACACTGGTGGCGAGCCCAGCGTAATCCTGTTGTGCCGGTTGGCAAGGCGGGCATGGATCGCCGGCAGCTTGTTGGCCCTGCCAGCAATAGTGGCATCTGCGCCGGTGGTAGCCCAAGGCGACGGGTCGCCGCACGGCGCGGGACCGATCCGGATCGAGCTCGATCGAGGCGCCTGCTTCGGCTCGTGCCCGGACTATCGATTGATCATCGAGAGTTCTGGCCTGGTCACTTACGAGGGCAGGGGCAGCGTTCTCGTTCCAGGCAGGCTGCAATGGCGGGTCGATCCTGAGCAGGTGAGCGCGCTCGCCCGCCGGTTCGAGGCCGCCGGCTTCTTCCAACTTCGCGATTCCTACCAAGGCACGTCCTCTGACGGACCGACCCAGACAATCACCTTGACCATGCCGGGCCGATCGAGGCGCGTCGTCGACTATCGTGGAGAAGAAGACGGTATGCCAGCCGCGGTGACCGAGCTCGAGCGGCTGATCGACGAGATCGGGCAATCCCGGCGGGGGACCGAGGGCGATGCGGGGACGGTCGGAGCGATGCGTGCCGCGGGCTGGAACTTCCGGTCACCGGAGGCGGCCGCCGCGATGGTCGTCGCGGCCGCCACGGGCAAGCTGGAGATCGTCAGGGAGTTGCATGCGGCCGGAGTCCCGGCCACGGCCCGCGTCCGCGAATTGACCGCCGTCGAGGCGGCGGCGCGCGGCGGCCGTTCGGACATCTTCCAGTTCCTGGTTTCATCCGGGGCATTGGCGGAGAGTGGAGCAGACCTGCACAGGCGGATCGCGGATGCCGCCGCCGCCGCCGGCAACGTGGATATTCTGCGGGACTTGTTGCCGTTCCGCTTCGACCCGCATGCCGGACGGCGTCCGCTGCTCAGCGAAGCGATGGGGACGGATTGCGAACACCTTTCCCAGTGCGATCGCACAGCCGTGATCCGCCTGCTTCTCGCCAGCGGCGTCGATCCCAATCACCGCGGCAGGTTCGGCTCTACCGCGCTCCACCTTGCGCAGACGGTCGAGGACGCGCGCCTGCTGGTCGCGGCGGGTGCCGACGTCAATGCGCGCAACGACGAAGACGAGACTCCCGCGATGGTGATGTACCAGGATTGGGAGGATATCGTCCTCTACCTGCTGGAGGCGGGCACCGATCCGCGCATCCGCTCGGTTCACGGCGAGACTCTCGCCGACAAGGCGCGCAATAACGGATGGCGCCGGGTCTCGGCCCGGCTCTCCGCGCGCTCACCGTCCTGATTGGCCTCCTCTTCCTGCCCGAGACGTTCCGGCGGCCGATCGAGGATTGAGCCTTCATCCCCCAACTAAATGCGTCAACCAAGGGTTTCACCTGATGGGAGGGCCGGCACGGCGGGGTAACCTGATTCTAGCAATTCGCACTCTATGGCGGGGGCCATGCGCCGCGGCTTATGCAAGATATCGATCACATCCCTGCTCGGCGCGCTGCTTGCCGCATCGCCCTCGGCGCTGCGCGCGCAGACCTCGGGGACGGCGGTCTACGGGGCATCGCCGCGCGAGGTTTCGTTAAGCATCAACGTCACGGCCAGCGTCAGCGCCGCCTGCTCCTTCTCGAGCGGGGCGGTGCCCGGCGGGACCTATTCGGTCGGCAATGTCGAGGGCGCCTATTCGCTCGACGTCGCCTTCTCGCTTCGCTGCAACTCGCCGAGCCGGGTCGGGATCGTCTCGGACAATGGCGGAATGAAGGCCAACGTGCCGACGGTGCCGAACGGCTATTCGCAGCTCGCCCCCTATCAGATCACGCTCAGCCTCGCGGGCAACGCGACCAGCGCGTCGGCGACCTGCCAGTCGGCGACTCTCACCGCCGGGACCGGCGGCTGCGTGTTCCGCGGTCCGGCGACGGCGACGGCGGGCCTGCGCCTCCCCGGCGCCTCGGACAACGCGCCGGGATCGTTCATCCGCATCAGCAGCCAGGGCTATACCGATCCGGCGATCCTGATCGCCTCCAATTCCTACGCAGACCGACTGACGGTCACCATCAGCCCCGCCACCTAGGGTTCATTCGGGCCCTCCGGCGAAAGGAGGTCCCATGAAATATCTGGCGACGGCGGCGGCCTTGCTGGCCCTGCCGCAAATGGCGTTCGCCCAGCAGGTGACGGGCACGATCAACCTCACCGGCTCCGTCGCCGGACGCTGCAGCGTTCTCGGCGGCGGCCAGGCGTTCAGCGAGACGATCAACCTCGGCGAGCTTTCCGGCAATGACGGGCGGCTTCGCACCGATCTCACCGACGCTTCGCCGGACGCCGTCCGAAGCTTCAGCCTGGTCTGCACCAGCGCGACTCCGAGGGTCAGGCTCTCCGCCACCCGCCTGTCGACCGGCACGACGGCGCCGGCCGGATACGCCAACAATATCGATTTCACGGCCCAAGTGGCGGTTCTGCAAGCCTCGGGATCGCCGCCCTCGATTACCTACACGACCGCCAGCTCATTGCCCGCGCCGACCGACGTGCAGCTGACGGCGCCGCTGGCCAACGCCGCCGACAACGTCACGCTGCGGGTCTACAGCTTCGGCACCCCGGCCGGGGCGCTGCTCGTCGCCGGCGCCTATACGAGCGTGATCCTGATCACGATCTCGCCGTCATGATTGGGAAGGAGAGGGGCATGCGCACCATCTTGAAGACGATGCTTGCGATCACCGCGGCGAGCGCCATCGCGATCTCGTCCGCTCCGGCGACCACCGTCCAGCCGATCGTGATCGACCTCAACGCCGTGGGGCAGGGCACCAGCCGCACGATCACCGTGGAAAACACCAACGCGGCGCGGCTTCCGGTCGAGATCCGCGTCGAATCGCTGACCTTCGGCGACGACGGCGTGTCGGTCGAAGGCCCGTCCAGCGATCTTCGGGTCTTTCCAGCCCAGGCGGTGATCGAGCCCGGGCGAACCCAGACCTTCCGCGTGCAATGGGCTGGCGGCGCGATCGACAGGGGCAGATCCTATTACGTCACCGTCGCCCAGGCCCCGGTGACGCTCCCGGCCGGGCAGTCGGCGATCCAGGTGCTCTACAATTTCCAGGTGCTGGTCAGCGTCTCGCCGCCGCGGGCGCAGGCGAATCTGCGGGTGGAATCGGCCTCGATCGGACAGGGAACCGACGGCAATCCGGCGCCGGTCGTGGTGGTCCACAACGATTCGGCCACCCACGCTTATGTTTCGCGCGGCACGTTGAGCCTGGTCGAGCGCGACTCGTCGGGGCGGGCGGTCTTCGAGCGCACCCTCTCGCCGTCGGAAATCCAGCAAACCATCGGCTACGGCCTCGTCGGGCCGGGCCAGCGGCGCAGCCTGATCCTGCCGATCAGCCTGCCTTCGGGATCCGGGTCTCTTGAGGCGCGGTTCCTTCCGGCGACGCGCTAGCGGCTGCGCCATAGGAGCGCTCGCCGCGATCGTCGCCGCTCCCGCCGGCGGCCAGACGCCCGCGCCGGCGAGCGCTCTTGGGGAAAGCCGCGCCGAAGTTGGCATCGTGACCCTGCCGATGACCGACAACGGCCGGCTGATCGGCGAGGTCGACGCCCATAGCTCCCCCTCGGGCGAGCTCAGCCTTCCGTCCGCGCGGCTGATCGAGCTGGTGGGATCGCGCCTCAGCGAGGAGGCGCGCGAGCGGCTCCAGGCGCAGCTCGCCGGGCGCGTCTCGATCGACCTGGCGACCGCCGCCGCGCTCGAGACCCCGATCGCCTACGATTCCGAGCGCCTCGAGCTCAAGCTGACCATTCCGGTGGCGCTTCGCGGCCAGCGCGGAGTGTCGCTGGTCGACAACGATTTCCAGCATCGCGGCCCGGCCGAGACTCCGGCCGGCTTCAGCGCCTTCCTCACCGCCAACGGATCGATCGACTATGTCCACCAGAGCCAGAGCGACGAGACCGGCTTCGGCAACGCCTCGATCGTCCTGACCGGCGCGGTCCGCGCGGGGGGCATCGTCGCGGAGACGCTCGCTCTGTGGCGGCCCGATCAGGCGGGGCCGGACTTCCAGCGCCAGGCCTCCCGCCTCGTCTATGACGACGTGAGCTCGCCGCTCAGGATCATCGCCGGCGACCTGCTCGTCGTGCCGACCTTGTTCCAGAACGCGCCCGACGCCGCCGGCATCGCGATCGTCCGCTCCTACCAATTGCTCCAGCCGATGCGGATCGTTCGCCCGAGCGGGGGGCAGAGCTTCCAGCTCAACACGGCCTCTTCGGTCGACATCCTCGTCAACGGCCGAAGCGCTCGCCGAATCCGGCTTGAGCCCGGCAATTACAACGTGCGCGACTTTCCCTTCGCCCAGGGAGGCAACAATATCCGGGTCCTCGTCGATCAGGGCGCCGGGCCGCGCGAGGTGCTCCGCTACAGCGTCTTCTACGACACCCAGCAGCTCCAGCGCGGGCTGGACGAGTTCGCTTTCTACGCCGGGGTGCGCTCCGAGCTCGGGCCGAGCGGCCCCGAATATTCCGACGACTGGCTGGTCTCGGGCTTCTACCGGCGCGGCTTCAGCGATTCGCTGACCGCCGGAGGCCATTTCCAGGCCGATGCGGACAGCCAGATGGGCGGCCTCAACGGCCTGCTCAGCACCCAGCTCGGCCTGTTCGCCGGGGATTTCGCGCTCTCGAACGCCGACGGCTTCGGCATGGGCTGGGCGGGCTCGCTGACCTTCGAGCGGACCTTTTCCGGCGCCGGCACGATCGACCTGAGGTTCGAGACCCGCTCGCGCGATTTCGCGCCGCTGGGTTCGGTGCCTCCGGCCAACCCGTTCGCATGGGAGGCGAGCGGGGCCATCTCGCACACCTTCAGCGAACGCTTCTACGCCGGGGCGGACGTCTCCTACAGCAAGGGGCGCGGCATCCTTCCCGACCGCTCCTATTACCGCGCCAATGCCGGCTTCCAGATCAGCCGGCGGCTCGAGTTCGAACTCAACGGGACCTACGAGGACTCGCCCGAATATAGCGGCTTCTCGGTCTTCGCGACGCTCACCTTCCGCGCCAGCGAGCGGTCCACGGCGCGGGCCGAATATGACAGCCGCTACCAGCGCGGCCGGCTCGCTTATTCGATGTTCCACGGGCAGGACGTCGGCCAGTGGGACCTGTCGGTCGACGCCAATCACGGCGCGTCGGGCGGCGATTTCAACGTCGTCGGCAATTACACCAGCGAGCGCGCGCTGTTCGGACTCACCCATTTCACCACCTGGGACGAAGGCTTCAGCCAGATCGCCGACCAGCGGACCTCCGCCCGGGCGGCGGCCTCGATCGTCTTCGCCGACGGCCGGCTCGCCCTGGCGCGGCCGATCCTCAACGGCTTCGCGATCATCGAGCCGCACGGCAGCGCCCGGGGCGGCAGGCTGGTGGTCAACCCGATCGGCAACGGCCATCTCGCCGCATCCGGCTGGCTCGGGCCGGCGGTCGTTCCCGACCTCAGCGCCTATTCGGAGCGCGAGGTGTTCGTCGAGCCGGAGGGCATGCCCGCCGGTTACGACATCGGCGCCGGCGCCTATCGCTTCGAGGCGCCTTATCGCGGGGCCTACCGGATCGTCGTCGGCTCCGATTACTGGATGACGGCCTCGGGCCGGCTGCTGCGCGCCGACGGGAGCCCGCTCACCTACGCGGCAGGGGAGGCGTACGAAGTCGGTGGCCCGGAGGATCGCGCGCCGGCGACCTTCTTCACCTCGTCGGACGGGCATTACGACATATCCGGCGTCAAGCCCGGGCGCTGGCGGCTGACCATGACCACCGATCCGCCGACCTTGTACGAGATCAATGTTGGAGAAGCGGCGGACGGCCTCGTTTCCGTCGGCGATGCTTCGCCCGTGGAAGGACCTTGAATGGGTAAGCTCCTACCCCGCCTTGCCGCTTTTGCCCTCCTCGTCTGCTGGTCGGCGACCGTCATGGCCCAGCCGCCAAGGCGACGGATCGGCGACGTGTGCAGCGTCGGCTTCGATCCGGTGTGGATCAGCCAGTCCTACGATCCCATGTCGCCCAACGATTATGTCGTCTCCTTCACCGCCACCGCCCGCCGCGGCGGCCAGAGCTTCGGGACGAACTACAGCGCGCTGTTGCTGAGGGCGGCCAATTACCGGCTGTTCACCCAGGTGTTCCTGATCAGGGACGACGGCAGCGGCAGCGGCGGGAACGTCGTCTACGAGCGGCCGGGGCCGAGTCTCGAGCCCGGCCTAGACGATGCCGGCGAGATCGACCTCACCTTCGCCGCCTCGGGCGGAGCGAGCTCCCGGACGTTCGACATGCAGTTGCGCATTCCGGCCGGCACCGCCATCGAGCCCGGGACCTTCGAGCATGTGTTCGACGTGCGGTACCTGTGCGACTATCTGGACGGGCGGTCGGATCGCGGCACGGTCAACCGCGGCTTCTCGATCTATCTGAGCGTCAACGGCTCGGTCCAGGCGAGCCTCGTCGGCACCGAGCCCGATTTCGGCGAGATCGGCATGCTCAGCGACACCGACGTCGCCGCCGCCGGGCCTTCGGTCAACCTTCGGCGCCACTATCTGCGGGTCGCCGGCACCGGCCCCTACGAGGTCGGAGTCTCCTCCCAGAACGGCTGGCGGATGACGGCGACCGGCGCCCCGACCGGCAACGCCGCCGAGCGGATCGCCTATCGCTACGAGCTGCTCGGCCAGCAGGTCGACAGCAGCCGGCCCAATTTCACGCCCGTGCGCTGCCAGGCCAGCGGCCTCGCCGGCGAGAATATCGCGATGACCGCCATCCTGACCCAGGGCGGGCTCGGCAAGGTCCCGTCGCCCGTCTACCGCGACATCATCACCATCACCATCGCCCCGCTGGCGACCTGGGTGACGGATACGCAGCGGTGTACTTAGGGCGATTGGCGATAGCTTGAATCTCTCCCCCGCTCATCCTGAGGAGCCGTTGAGCTTGTCGAAACGGCGTCTCGAAGGACGGTCCTTCGAGACGGGCCTTCGCCAGGCTCAGTCCCTCCTCAGGATGAGCGGTTCGACGTAAGCTGATCATGCCTGCCTGTGGAAAAGTCCGCTTTGCCCTTCGACTTCGGCGCGCCTGCGCCTTAGGCTCGCGCCCGTGAGCGATTTCGACGACTCCTTCGAGCTGGATTCCGCGCCGACCGCGGAGGCCGACCGGCTGACGCTCGATCTCGACGGCTGGGAAGGCCCGCTCGACCTGCTGCTGACGCTGGCGCGGACCCAGAAGGTCGATCTCGCCAAAATCTCGATCCTCGCTTTGGTCGAGCAATATCTGACGTTCATCGCCGACGCCAAGAAGCTGAAGCTGGAGATCGCCGCCGATTATCTGGTGATGGCCGCCTGGCTCGCCTACCTCAAATCCTGCCTGCTTCTTCCCAAGGACCCGGGCGTCGATCCGAGCCCGGACGAGCTGGCCATGCGGCTGCAATTGCGCCTCCAGCGGCTCCAGGCGATGCGCGAGGCGGGCGCCCGGCTGATCGGGCGCGACCGGGTCGGCCGCGACGTCTTCCTCAGGCGCGCGCCCGAGGGGCTGAAGGTCGTTCGCCGCTCGGCCTGGCAGGCCGACCTCTACGATATCATCTCCGCTTACGGCATCATCCGGGCGCGCACCGAGCCTTCGGTGCACGTCATCGCCCGGCGGCCGGTGATGACGCTCGACGAGGCGATCCACCGGCTGGAGCGGATGATCGGGACCAGGATGGACTGGACGGCGCTCGAGGCCTTCCTGCCGGAGACGCAGGACCGCGAGTTCCGCAAGTCTGCTTTGGCTTCGAGCTTCGTCGCCACGCTCGAGCTCGCCCGGCTCGGCAAGGTCGCTCTGCAGCAGGAGGGGAATTTCACGCCGCTCTACGTGAGGGCGGCGTGAGGGGGTTGAAACCGCCCCTATGCTGTTCCCCGGCGAAGGCCGGGGTCCAGGACTTCGTCCCGGCCTGGGCCCCGGCCTCCGCCGGGGAGCAAGGGGTCGGCCGGGAATGAGGGAGATGGACGACGCCCTGCGCGCGGTTGAGGCCACTTTGTTCGCGGCCGAAGAGCCGATGAGCGCCGCCGATATCGCGCTCTATGTCGGCGATGGAGTGGAGGTGAAGGCCGCATTGGCCGAGCTTCAAAGCCATTATGCCGGGCGCGGCGTCGAGCTGGTCGAGCGCGGCGGACGCTGGCATTTCCAGACCGCCGCCGATCTCGCCCATATCCTTCGGCGTGAGCGCGAGGAGAGCCGCCGTCTCAGCCGCGCCGCGGTCGAGACTCTGGCGATCATCGCCTATCACGAGCCGGTCAGCCGCGCCGAGATCGAGGCCATTCGCGGCGTGCAGATATCGAAAGGCACGCTCGACGTGCTGATGGAGGCCGGCTGGGTCCGCCCCGCGGGCCGGCGCGAGGTTCCGGGGCGGCCGCTCACCTACGCGACGACTCAGGAATTCCTTACCCATTTCGGGCTAGAGAGCCGGCGCGACCTGCCGGGAATCGACGATTTGAAGGCGGCGGGACTGCTCGATCCGGTCGACACCGCGCTGGAGCGGCTGGGCCTCGAACGGGACGAGGACGACGCCGAACTGGAAACCGGCGCCGAAGAGGCCTAGACTGGCCCGGCACGAGGAGATTGAGAGAAAATGGGTGGTTTCAGCATCTGGCATTGGCTGATCGTCGGCATCGTCATCCTGCTCTTGTTCGGCAAGGGCCGCTTTTCCGACATGATGGGCGACGTCGCCAAGGGCCTGAAGAGCTTCAAGAAGGGCATGTCGGACGACGAGGAGGCCGAAGCGCGCCGCCTCACCGCCGAGCGGGCGGTCGAGGCGCGGCCGGTTCCGCCGGTCGAGCCGGTGCCGGTCGAGCCGGTCCGAGCGCCCGAGACGGACCGGCAAGCCTAGCCGGTCCCCGCCGGAAAGGGCGTCATGTTCGGAGTCGATTCCAGCGAGCTGCTGATCATCGCGGTCGTCGCCCTGGTGGTGATCGGCCCGAAGGACCTGCCGCGCGTGATGCGCACGATCGGCCAGTTCGTCGGCCGGGCGCGCGGCATGGCCAAGCATTTCCGAAGCGGCCTCGACACGATGATGCGCGAATCCGAGCTCGAGGAGATGGAGAAGAAGTGGAAGGCCGACAACGAGCGGATCATGCGTGAATTCCCGGCGGTCGCCGCGCCCGAGCCGTGGCCCGCGCCCCTCGCCGCCGATCCGGCCTCGCCCGCGCCGGAGGCTTTGCCCCCTCCGCCCGCGCCGCCCCCGCCTTCGCCTAAAGCCTCGCGGCCCAAGGCCCCGCCGCCACGCGGCGCGGCGCCCGCCCGCGCCGCAGCGCAGCCGCGGCCCAGAACGCCTCCGGCGGACGACTCGCAGTGAGCGAAATGGAGCGCACCGAGGCCGACGAGCTCGAGAAGAGCAAGGCGCCGCTGCTCGACCATCTGATCGAGCTCAGGCGGCGCCTGCTGTGGAGCATCCTGACGCTGGGCGTGACCTTCGCCATCTGCCTCTATTTCGCGCGGCCGATCTACGCCTTCCTGCTCCGGCCGCTGATCGCCGCAGGCCAGAGCAGGCTGATCTACACGGCGGTGTTCGAGGCCTTCTTCGTCGAGATCAAGGTCGCCTTCTTCGCCGCCGGGATGATCTCCTTCCCGATCATCGCCGCGCAGCTGTGGCTGTTCGTGGCGCCGGGACTCTACGCCAAGGAGAAGAAGGCGTTCCTGCCCTTTCTCCTGATGACTCCGGTCCTGTTCCTGTGCGGCGCCTCGCTGGCCTATTTCGTCGCCATGCCGCTCGCGCTGACCTATCTGCTCGGCTACGACGGCAATATCGGCGGGATCGAGCAGATGGCGCTGCCCGGCGTCGGCAATTATCTCGATTTCTCGACCCGCTTCATCTTCGGCTTCGGAGTCGCCTTCCTGCTGCCGGTGCTGCTGATGCTGCTGGAACGGGTCGGGATCGTTAGCCGGGCCCAGCTGAAGCGCGGGCGGCGCTACGCGATCGTCGTCGCTTTCGTCGCCGCCGCGGTCCTCACGCCGCCCGACGTGGTTTCCCAGCTCCTGCTCGCCGTGCCGATGGTTCTGCTCTACGAGCTTTCGCTGGTCGCCATCTGGTTCACCGAGCGCCGGCGCGCCAGGCAGGCCGCATAAAAAAGGGGCGCCCGAAGGCGCCCCGCAAGCAGAAATGCCGCATTCGGCCTCAGGTCGCGTTGTCGACCGCGTTGGCGGCGGATTCGACGTCCTCGCCGGCGCCGCGAACCGTATTGCATGCGGTCGCTGCGACGAGCGTCCCGGCGAGCGCGAAAATCGCGAACAGCTTCTTCATGTGCAGTCTCCTGAACCAGTGGGCTCGGAGCGAGAGGCGCCGGGCCGGTTATGGTCGCTCAATGCCCGCGCGGCCGATTCAGTTCCGCGCGGCAACCAGAGTGGGAAGGGAGAGCGGCCCAAAAAGAAGTTGAGCCCGGATGCGCTACCGGGGGGGGGGAGGTTAGCGCGTCCGGGCCCATGTTCTGGATAGCGAGAGCGGGGGGGCAAAAGGTCACTATCCGAATTGCTAAACGGAGGGGCGGACGGTGGGTTCCACGGTTGGCGAAAATTTTTTGAAAAAAAAGATTCAGGCGTCGGACGGGAGGACGTTGAGCAGGACGGAGTAACGGCCGCGCGCCGAATCCCTCTCCAGCGCCGAGCGGAGCTGGCGGGCGAGGCCGGTGACGATCCGCTCGAACCGGTCGGCAAGCGCCTCGTCGCAATCGACGGTCTGCGACAGCGCATCGACCTCGACCGCGAGGCGGGCCGTCCCACCCTCCTCGGGCTCGATCACCACCGAGACCATGGTCGAGCCGCAGAACATACCGAACTCGACGATCTCGGTGACCAGGAAGGCGACCGAGACGGCAACGTCCTGAGTCACGTAGACGGGTGCGACGTCGAGCCGGATCTGCGTCCCCGAGGCGGAAGACGGGGCCGTGGCGCGCAGATTGGCGGCAAGCTCGGAGATGAGCGGCTTGAGCGCGACGCCGCGATTGGCCTCGAGCTCGGCATAATGGTTGCGGTGGACCACGGCGAGCGCGTCGACCCGGCGCTGGATCGAGGCGTAAGCGGCGGCCACCTGCTCGTTGGTCGAGCCGCGCGAGTGGAGGTTGAGAAGCGAGGCGACGACCTGGAGGTTGTTCTTCACCCGGTGGTGAACCTCCCGAACCAGCCGGGTCTGGCGCGCGACGGCGGCCTCGAGCTCCGCCTCGTGGCGGGCGACCGTTTGCGCCGCCTGGTCGAAGGCCTGGCCCAGAGCGTCGATCTCCTGCGCCGGGCTGCGGACGGCCGGCAGGTCGAAGCTGGTCCCCGGGCGGTAGGCCGAAATCACGCCCTGAAGCCGGCCGAGCGGGCGCAGAAGGAGCCACTGGACGATGATCCAGCCGACCAGCGAGGCCCACAGCCACATCAATACGGGGGTCAGGATGACCAGCAGGTCGGTCGCGGTGACCGGCGGAATCAAGGCGTTGAGCCGTATCGCGTAACCGGCGTTGGAGACCGGAAAATCGACGGTCACGCCGCTTTCGAACGCGCTCGCCGCGGGGCCTGGACGCAGGAGCATCCGGTGGCCTCCTTCGACCAGCGAGACCGCGAAATTGCCGGGCACGACCGGCTTGTTGACGACATCGGCCAGAGTGGCGCGATCGTATTCCGCGACGCCCTCGATCGTTCCGTCCGGCTGGTAGAGAAAGATCGTCAGCCGCTGGCCGTCGGGCGAGATCAGGCCCCGTCCCACCGCTCCCCGGCCCGGAGGCGCGGGCGGGGGAACGAACCCTTCGCTCCGGCAGCGCGGCTCCGGGCCTTCGCCGAACAGGGCGAAGCGGCCGGGCGTGTTTGGCGCGCGCGCCAGGCGCGCCAGCGTTCGAGCGCAGACCCCTTCGGGGTTGTTCGCCTCGATGATTGCGTCGCGGGCCGAGCGAATCGTCGAGCCGTTGCGGGACAGAGCGAGGGTGAAGCGCTGGACGTGCGTGGTCAGCGTCGCGCGCGCCTCGATCTCCGCCTTGTCACGGTTGGCGCGGGCATTGTCGAACGAGGCGGAGACGGCGATCAACCCGAGCGGAAGCAGCCCGATGCTCAGGAAGAAAAACATCTTTAGGCCTGTCGAAAGGGCCGCCCAACGCCCCGCCGCCCAGCTTTGCGTGCGGCCGCTCATTTCGCCTGCGAGCCCTAGCCAAGCTTGCCGAGGAGATCGAGCATTTCGGGCGGAATATCCTCGGCGAGCGCGCGATCGTAGACGCTGCGCAAGGCGCTTCCGACCTCGCCGGTCGCGGGGCGCCTCTTCGCACGCCTGGATGGGTTCGAAATCTCCATGTCTCCGTCAGCGGCGGGCTTGCGCTTGCGCGGTCCGTCCGTGTCCTTTTCAAAGCTCAATGACTATACCCCCGAGCGACGCCCCGCCTGGAATCGAATGTCTGGGCGAGCCAGCTCGTGCTTCCCCGCTTAACAGACGCAAGAATGTCGCGGCACCGAAATAATCGGCCCACGCGACCATTGAAACAAAAAACTCCGACGATTGTTCCATAGGGGCGTACAGCGGGGGCGGCTCGGCATTTCCCCGTTTGGTGCGTGTCGTTGCGCGACCGTCACGGGGTTGCAATCGCGCAGGCGTCCACACATTTAACCCGTGATTGACCGAAGGAGTCGCAAACCCATGTCGCTTGGCCAGGAACTCGCGCCGCATCTTCCCTTTCTCCGCCGCTACGCCCGCGCCCTGACCGGCACTCAGGCCCATGGCGACGCCTTCGTCCGGGCCACGCTGGAAGCGATCGTCGCGGCCCCCGGCGATTTTCCGCGGGACGTCGACCCCCGGCTCGGCCTGTACAAGACGTTCCATGCGATCTGGTCCACCGCCAATGTCGAGGAAGAGCCGGGCCACGCGGGCGCCGAGGCGCCCGAGGACATCGCCCGCGCCCGCCTCTCGCGAATCACCCCGCTGTCGCGCCAGGCGCTGTTGCTGACGGCGATGGAGGGCTTCACGCCCGAGGATGCCGGCTATCTGATCGGCGCGTCGGGCTCCGAGGTCGAAGCGCTGGTCGCCGAGGCGCTGGCCGAGATCGAGCGCCAGACCCGGGCCGACGTGCTGATCATCGAGGACGAGCCGATCATCGCGATGGATATCGAAACGATCGTCCGCGACCTCGGCCACAACGTCACCGGAGTGGCCGTGACCCGCGACGAGGCGGTCAGCCAGGCGCTGGCCAAGCGCCCGGGCCTGGTCCTGGCCGACATCCAGCTCGCCGACGACAGTTCCGGAATCGACGCCGTGAAGGACATCCTGGCCGAATTCGCGGTGCCGGTGATCTTCATTACCGCCTTTCCCGAGCGCCTGTTGACCGGCGAGCGGCCGGAGCCGACCTTCCTGATCACCAAGCCCTTCCAGCGCTCGACCGTGAAAGCGGCGATCGCCCAGGCGCTGTTTTTCGACGCGGCGACGGTTCCGGCCTGAACCCTCCGGTCCGCGCTTCATCGGGCGCGGACCGGAGGGAACCGGTTCCGCGGGCGGGCGTTGCCCGCCTGAAACGAATGGAACCGGCGGACGGCGGAATGGACGGATCTGAGCATATCAATACCGAGGAGGCACGGGCCGGCTCGACCCCCCGGATGACGCGCTACATCCTTGCGTGGAGCATTGCGCTGGTGGTCGTCATCTTCGGGGCGCTGCTGCTTTTCTGGCTATAATCCTTGTCTTGACTTTGGTTGTGGCGGGACCCGTCCGGGAACCGTAGATCGTCGAAATTGAAGCGTGAGGGGCATTTGATGGCGGGCGAACAGCCGGCACAGGTTCAGGCGAATGACGGCGATTGGGCGCCTTTGCCCGACGATGAGTTCAAGCAGCAGCTTGGCCAGGTCATTCCGCATTTGCGCGCGTTCGGCCGCTCGCTTTCGGGCAGCCGCGATCTCGCCGACGATCTGGTACAGGAAACCCTGCTCAAGGCGTGGGCGGCGCGCAAGCGCTTCCAGGCCGGGACCAACATGCGCGCCTGGACCTTCATCATCCTCCGGAACCTGTTCCTCAGCCAGATGCGCCGGGCCCGGTTCAAGGGCGAGTGGGACGAGCTGACGGCCTCGAAGCTGCTCGCCGCCCCGGCCAGCCAGGACCGCCACATCGAGCTTGGCGACATGCAGCGCGCCCTGCTCCACCTGCCGCAGCCGCAGCGCGAGGCGCTGATCCTCGTCGGCGCGGGCGGCTTCGCCTATGAGGAAGCCGCCGAGATCTGCGGCTGCGCGGTAGGGACGATCAAGAGCCGGGTCGCCCGCGGCCGGGTGGCGCTCGAAGCGCTGCTTAGCGAAGGGAAGTTGCCCTCGCGCCGGTCGCACCATACGCCGGACAACCAGACCGCGCTGCAATCGATCATGAGCGAGGTCGACGAGCTGAGCCGGGACCGCGACCCGGATATCGACGAGGCCCCCGAAGCCTAATCGAGGCGGGCGAGGAGCTGTTCGAAGACCGTCAGCGAACGCATCTCGCCGTCCATCCGGAACGCCTGGCGCAGGGCATCGCCCACGCCGGCGTGAACGGTGGGCGGAGCCACCTTCACATATTGGCGTGTCGCGTTGTCGGCACCGGCCTTCATGCTCGAATTCCATTCCTTCACAGCAATGTTAACGTGCGTTGGCCCGCGCAGTTGCAAACATTGCGCAGGCCGAACGGTCATTGGTGGCCGATGTTGCCGGAGAGAGACGATCGGTTTCGTGAATCTTAACAAGGCGATGGAGCGGGCCCGGGCGCATTCGCCGTTCCTCGCCCAGGAGATGGCGCGATTCGGCCCGGTCGTCGATGCGCTCGCGAACGGGGGCGTCGGCGCCGCTCTCGATCTGGCTCGAAGCGAGGGTCGCGCAGAGGAGGCCGGGCGCGCGATCAGGCGCGAGCGCACGGCCTTCGCGCTGGCGCTCGGCCTCGGCGACCTGGCCGGCCTGTGCACGCTCGAACAGGTCACGGGCGACCTCTCGGACCTCGCCGACCGGCTGATCGCGCGCGCCCTTGGGCAGGCGATCGCCGAGCGGACGCCCGACGCGGCGCCGGCGGGCTTCGCGGTAATCGGTCTCGGCAAGCTCGGCGGGCGCGAGCTCAATTATTCGTCCGACGTCGATCTCCTCTTCCTCTACGATCCCAGGACCCTGCCCAGAAAGCCCCGCGAGGAAGCGGACCAGGCCGCCGTGCGGATCGCCCAGCGCCTGACGGAATTGCTGCAAAAGCGGACGGAGGACGGCTACGCCTTCCGGGTCGATCTGCGCCTGCGCCCTTCGCCCGAAGTGACTCCGATCGCGCTGCCGGTCGACGCGGGCATTTCCTACTACGAATCCGCCGCTCTGCCTTGGGAGCGGGCGGCGTTCATCCGCGCCCGCCAGGTCGCGGGGGATGCCGACGTGGGCCGCTATTTCCTGGAGGCGATTCACCCCTTCGTCTGGCGCCGCTCGCTCGATTTCGGCGCGATCGGCGAGATCCGCGCGATCAGCGCCCGGATCCGGGACCATTATGCGCAAGGCCAGGCCTTCGGCCCCGGCTACGACCTCAAGCGCGGCCGCGGGGGAATCCGCGAGGTCGAGTTCTTCATCCAGATCCATCAATTGATCCACGGCGGGCGCGAGCCCGAGCTGCGCACTCCGGCAACTCTCGACGCTCTCGCGGCGCTGGAGAAAAGGGGCCTCGTCGCCGGTGAAAGCGCCGCGCTTTTGAGCGAGGCCTATCCGCTGCTGAGGACGATCGAGCACCGGCTGCAAATGGTCGACGACCGCCAGACGCACGTCCTGCCGGCCGGCAGCGACGCGCTCGACAATGTCGCGAGGCTCCACGGGCTGGAGGGCGGAGCCGCCCTGCTCGATCTGCTCCGCGTTCCGACGTCGCGCGTCGCCGCCCTCTACGACACGCTCGGCGGCGGCAGCACGGCGAGCCTTTCCGCCGATCCCCAGGTGATCGAGGAGCAGCTCGGCGCCGCCGGCTTCGCCGACCGGGCTTCGGCGCGCCTGCGAATCGACGGATGGCGCTCGGGCCGGATCCGTTCGCTGCGCGCGCCCGCGGCGATCCAGGCGTTCGAGGCGATGCTTCCCGGGCTGATCCAGGCGCTGGGCGCGGCGCCCGATCCGATGCGCGCGCTCAACCGTTTCGACGATATCGTCGAGGGTCTTCCCTCGGGGGTCAATTTCTACCGCCTACTCGAGGCGCGGCCGGCGCTGACCCAGCATCTCGCAGCGATCCTCAGCCATGCCCCGGCCCTCGCGGAGCAGCTCGGCCGGCGGCCGGAGCTGCTCGACGGCCTGATCGACGCGAGCGCGTTCGACCCGCCCGGCTCGGTCGAGGAGCTGGCGGCGCGCTTCGGCCAGCCGGACCGGCGCGGCGAGGATTATCAAATGCTGCTCGACCGGGTCCGACGCCGGGTCAACGAGACTCGCTTCGCGCTTGGCGCTCAGCTCGTCTTGGGGCGGACGGATCCGATCGAGGTCGGCGAGGGCTATGCCCGGGTCGCGGAGGCGGCGCTTCAGGTGCTCGCCGCCGCGACCGTCGCCGAATTCGAGAATGCTCATGGGAAGGTGCCGGGTTCGGAGCTCGTCATCCTCGGCCTCGGCCGGCTTGGCGGCGGCGCTTTGACCCATGCCTCGGACCTCGACCTCATCTATCTGTTCAGCGGCAGCCACGAAGCCGAATCCGACGGCCCCAAGCCGCTGCGCGCGACCGACTATTTCAACCGCCTGGCGCCGAGGATCGGCGCCGCGCTCAGCGTTCCGACCGCCGCCGGGCCGCTCTACGAGGTCGATACGAGGCTTCGGCCTTCGGGCACCGACGGGCTGATCGCCATTTCGCTCGAGACCTTCGCCGATTATCAGCGGACCAAGGCCTGGACCTTCGAGCATATGGCGCTGGCCCGCGCCCGGCCGGTCTACGGCTCCTCCGCCGACCGGGCGGAGCTGGCGAGGATCGCGCAAGGCGTCCTGACCATGGAACGCGAGGCGGGCAAGGTCGCGGCCGACGCGGCGAAGATGCGGCTGGAGATCGCCCGCCACAAGCCGCCGCGCGGGGCCTTCGACATCAAGCTCGGCGCCGGCGGGCTGGTCGATCTGGAATTCGCCGTCCACACGTTGCAGCTCGTGCACCGCAAGGGCCTGACGCCCCGGCTGGGCGAGGCGATCGAGGCGCTGGCCGCCGAGGGGCTCGTTGCGCCCGATATCGCCGCGGCGCATGTGCTTCTGACCCGAATGCTGGTCACCTTGCGCCTCGTCGCTCCGGATTCGGCCGAGCCGGCGCCCGCCTCACGCGACCTGGTGGCGCGCGCCTGCGGGATGGACGGGTGGGAGGAACTGCTTGCGGCTCACGAGGATGCGCGGCAAAGCGTAAGCGAGCTGTGGGGCGCGGTGGCAAAGGCGGTGTGATGCTGAGCGAAGGCGATCCGATTCCAGACGTGAGCCTGACCGGAATGGACGGCGCCCCGGTGCGCCCGGCCGATTTCAGGGGCCAGAAGCTCGTCCTCTATTTCTACCCCAAGGACGACACGTCGGGCTGCACCCGCGAGGCCCAGGATTTCACGGCTCTCGCGTCCGAGTTCGAGAAAGCGGGAACATGGATTCTCGGAGTCTCCAAGGACAGCCCGCAAAGCCACGCCAAGTTCACCGGCAAATACGATCTCAAGGTCAAGCTCGCCACCGATCCGGACGGCAGCGTCTGCGAGTCGTTCGGAACCTGGGCGGAGAAGAGCCTCTACGGCCGCAAATATATGGGCATCAGCCGCGACACCTTCCTGATCGACCGCGACGGCACGGTGGCGCGCGTCTGGCGCAAGGTGAAGGTGCCGGGCCACGCCGAGGAAGTTTTGGCCGCGGCGCGCGAGCTTCCCTGAGGCAGCGATGGTCGTCCGCGCCCTCCGGTCACGCCTCGGCGGTCGGCGGCGCGGAACGCGAAGGCCGCGCGCTCGTTGGGCGCGCATGCTGGGACATTCCATCCTGTGGTCCGGACTTGGCGCGGTCGCTCTGGCCGTCGGGATCGGAGTGCAGCTCGGCGAAGGCGCGGTGAACCAGATCGATCCGCTCTACTTCCAGGGCCCGGCGCTCCACCCGCGCGACCGCGGCGCGGCGCTGGATCCGAACAACCTGCCCGGCCCGATCGTCTCTCCCTATCTGCAGGCTTATGGCTGGGCGCAGGGCAATGCGGCGCTGGCAGCCGATGCGACGCCGCGGGTGGATTATCCCTATGCGCCCGATCCCGCGCCCATACAGCGCGTGGCCGAAACGCAATGGGAAATCGTGGAGGCGCCGGCGGCGCAGCCATGGCCGGCCGCACCGGCCGCCGAGAATCCCGAAGTCGAGCGCTATGCGCGCTACGCGATCGAGGAAAAGCCTGAGGCAGCGCCGCAGCCTGCCGCGCAGGAAGAGACTCGCACGCCGGTTCGGGTCGCCGCGCAGCCTGCGGCGGCGCTCACCACCGCCCCCGTCCTGGTCTACGACAAATAGACGATCCTGACGCAGGCCGCGGCTTCGCGGGCGCGTTCCCTGGCCTGATCGACGCTGTCGCCGCGCGCCAGCGCCACACCCATGCGGCGGTTCTTGCGGGTCACCGGCTTGGCGAAGAGGCGCACGTCGCCCCCGAGCGCCAGCGCCTCGTCGAGCCCCTCGTAACGGAATGCGGTGCTCTCCCGGTCGGCCAGAATCACGGCCGAGGCGGAAGGGCCGTAGAGGGCGATCGGCGGGATCGGCAGCCCCATCACGGCGCGGGCGTGGAGATCGAACTCGCTCAGCTCCTGCGAGACGGAGGTGACCATGCCGGTGTCGTGCGGGCGCGGGCTCAGTTCCGAGAAGATCGCCTCGTCGCCGGCGATGAAGAATTCGACTCCGAACACGCCGCGCCCGCCCAGGTCGTCGACGATCCGGCGCGCCATGTCCTGCGCCTGGACCAGCGCGGCTTCCGACATCTCCATCGGCTGCCAGCTCTCGCGATAGTCGCCGAGCTCCTGGCGGTGGCCGATCGGTGGGCAAAACAGGATTCCGTGGGCCGTCCGCACGGTCAGCAGCGTGATCTCGTAATCGAAGGCTATGAATTCCTCGACGATCACCCGCGGCCGGTCCCCGCGCATGTTGGCGACCGCATAGTCCCACGCCGCCTCCAGCTCGGCTTCGTCCCTGACGGTCGACTGCCCCTTGCCCGAGGAGGACATGACGGGCTTGATGACGCAGGGGAGCCCCGTGTGGCATGCGCCTTCGCCGACTTCGTCGAGGCTCTCGGCGAAACGGTAGCGCGAGGTGCGAAGGCCCAAGGTCTCCGCAGCCAAGGCGCGGATCGCGTCGCGGTTCATCGTCATCTGCGCGGCTCGCGCGGTGGGGACGACGTGCCAGCCCTCGGCTTCGAGAGCGACCAGCTCCTCGGTCCGGATCGCCTCGATCTCCGGCACGATGAAATCGGGGCGATGCTTCTCCACCGCCGCCCTCAAAGCTGCGGCGTCGAGCATCGGAAAGACCTCGCAGGCGTCCGCCATCTGCATCGCCGGAGCGCCGGCATAGGAATCGCAGGCGACGACGAAGGCGCCGAGGCGCTTGGCGGAGATGGTGAACTCGCGTCCCAGCTCACCGGAGCCGAGCAGCAGGATTTTGGCGGTGAAACTCATCGCTTCGGCCGGTACAGCGCGGGCCATGGAGAAGGAAGGGGCGACGATCGCCGAAGCCTGCCGAGCGGTGCTGCTCGCTGCCGAGCCGGGCGCCAAGATCAAGGCGGCGCGCGGCGCGGCGCGGGCATGGCGGCTCGGACGGCTGGAGCATCGCTTCGACGTCGCGATGCCCGACCGGCCGGCGCGGCCGTCCGAGCCCGTCCTCATGCCCCCATCGCGCATGCCCAAACGGGGCAAGGCGGGATCGGAGCGCAGCCGAATCGCCATGCTCCACGCGCTCGCCCATATCGAGTTCGGGGCGATCGATCTCGCCTTCGACATGGCCGGCCGGTTCGGCAGTGCCCAGCCGCGGGCGTTCATCGACGACTGGATCGGCGTCGGCGCCGACGAAGCGATTCATTTCGCCCTGCTCGACCGGCGCCTGCGCCCGCTCGGCGCCCGCTACGGCGCGCTGCCCGCCCATGACGGATTGTGGGAGGCGGCCGCGCAGACCGCCGACGATCTGCTGGCCAGGCTCGCCGTGGTGCCGATGGTGCTTGAGGCGCGGGGCCTCGACGTCACGCCGGCGACGGTCGCGGCGTTCGAGCGCGCCGGGGATGCCCGATCGGCGGCGATCCTTTCGCGCATCTACCGCGATGAGATCCGCCACGTCGCGGCCGGCACCTTCTGGTTCAAATCCGGCTGCAAGGCTCGCGGATTCGACCCGGTCCCTTACTGGCAAGAACTGATTCGGTCGCACTTTCGCGGGATGCTTAAGCCACCGTTCAACGACTCGGCGCGGGGTGAAGCCGGTCTGTCCCGGGAATTCTACCTAGGGGTTGCCGGGCAAGAGGTTGTTTAACACTCTGCCGTCAGCAGTCGGGGGGCAATCCGACGCGCAAGCCGGCCGGAAGGCCAAGAATTTTCAAGCGGTCGCCTTAAGCGTGGTCGCGCCGGCCCTTAGGGGCCGACCGGGGAAAACGATGACGACGTACGCCAAAGCAAACGCCGGCTTCACTTCGAAGTTCCGTAATGTCTTCAAGCCGCGTGATATTTTCCTTCACGACGGCAAGAGCCTGCGCCGTTTCACGATCGGCGCTCGAATCCAGTTCGCGGCCGCTTTCGCGGCCTTTGTTTTGCTCGCATGGTCGGCTTTCGCGACCTTCCAGGCGGTCCATGCGATGCGCGGGGACGTGGCGCAGATGGAGCGCCGCCTGAGCCAGATGCAGAACGACGTGGACGCGATCCGCGCCGCCACCGCCCAGCGCGCCGCTTTGCTCGAGCAGCGCCAAGCCTTCCTCTCCGCTATGGTTTCCGGCCGCGCAGACGCCAGCCGGCTCGCGGCGATGCTCCCGGCCTCGGCGCCGCGCTCCGACAACCCCGCGGTCCAGCAGGCGACCGAGACTTTCGGCGCGGTCGAGGGCATGCAGGCGGAGTTCGCCGGTCGAGTTCAGGCCGCGACCCGCCAGCGCTATCGCGAGACCGCCGGCGCGCTCAAGCGGCTCGGCTTCAATCCCGCCCGCTTCCACCGGGTCAGCGGCGCCGTCGGCGGCCCCTACGAGCCGGTCGCCGCCTCCGACAACAGCGATCCGCGCTTCCGCGAATTGTTCACCACCTGGCGCCAGCTCGACCAGCTCGAGCAGGGCGTTGCGGCCATCCCCTCGGCGATGCCGCTCCACAACGCGGCCAACTTCACCTCGGGCTACGGCGTGCGCTCCGATCCCTTCCGCGGGCGCGCCGCGATGCACGCCGGGATCGATCTCGCCGGCCCGATGGGCACCCCGATCTACGCGACCGCAGACGGCGTCGTCGGACGCTCCGAATGGAACAATGGCGGCTACGGCAATCTGGTCGAGATCGACCACGGCCAAGGCATCCAGACCCGCTACGGCCACCTCTCGCAGCGGATCGCCTTGCCCGGCCAGCGCGTCCACCGCGGCGATCTGATCGGCCTGATGGGCTCGACCGGCCGCTCGACCGGCAGCCACCTGCACTACGAGGTCCGGATCGACGGCCGCGCGGTCAATCCCGTGCCCTTCCTCCAGTCGAGCAACACCTTCGTCGCCCTGCAGAACCGCGCCAGCCAGCCGATCGCCATCGGCGGCCCGACCGGCGGTTCGCGGTAAGGCTGAATTTAGCGTTTCAGAGTCATCCCGGCGAAGGCCGGGACCCATGAACTCGGTATGGTAGGGGAGGCGACGTTGTCGTCACACCAGCCCTCACTGGCTTGTGTTCATGGATCCCGGCTTTCGCCGGGATGACTCTTTTGTTTTCGGGATTCCAGCTTTCGCTGGAATGACGGTTCTACTCGCTAATCCTGGGCCTACTTGCCCCGCTTCTGCCTGTGCTCGGCGAGGTCGAGAACGGCGTTGGCTTCGCCCTCGGGCAGCAGGCCGAGCCGGCGGGCGACCTCCTGATAGGCCTCCGCCTCGCCGCCGAGATCGCGGCGGAAGCGGTCCTTGTCGAGCTTCTCGTTGGTCGTCATGTCCCACAATCGGCAGCCGTCCGGGCTGATCTCGTCGGCGAGGATCACGCGGGCGAAATCGTTCTCCCACAGACGGCCGAACTCGAGCTTGAAGTCGACCAGGCGAATTCCGATCGCCGCGAACAGGCCGCAGAGGAAGTCGTTCACGCGGATCGCCATGTCGGCGATCTCGTTCATCTCCTCCTGGCTGGCCCAGCCGAAGCAGGCGATATGCTCGTCGGCGATCATCGGATCGCCGAGCGCGTCGTCCTTGTAATAATATTCGATGATCGTTCGCGGGAGCTGGGTGCCTTCCTCGATTCCAAGCCGGGTGGAGAGCGTGCCGGCGGCGACGTTGCGGACGACCACCTCGATCGGCACGATCTCGACCTGGCGGATCAATTGCTCGCGCATGTTGAGCCGGCGGATGAAGTGGGTCGGGATGCCGATCGTTCCAAGCAGGGTGTAGAGATGCTCGGAGATGCGGTTGTTGAGCACGCCCTTGCCGGCGATGCTGCCGCGCTTCTGCGCGTTGAACGCGGTGGCGTCATCCTTGAAATACTGGATCAAGGTGCCGGGCTCGGGACCCTCGTAGAGGATCTTGGCCTTGCCTTCGTAGATCATCCGGCGGCGGGACATCGGCGCTTGGGGCCTCCGGCTGGGAAAAGGAAGGCGGCTCTATAGGGGAGCGGGCGCGCGAGGGCAAACCGCCGTCACGTGACCTTGCCGCGGACGGCGAACCTCGGCTCGCGCCAGGTCTCGCGCTTCATGATGTCGGCGATACGGTCGACTGCCTGCCAGATGTCCTCGAAGCCCAGATAGAGCGGGGTCAGGCCGAAGCGGACGACATCGGGGGACCGGAAATCGCCGATCACCTGGGCGGCGATCAGCGCCTGGCAGATCTCGAAGGCATTGGGGTGCTGGAAGGAGATGTGGCTGCCGCGCGAATCCGGCCCGCGCGGGCTGATGCAGACGAGCTCGGGGCAGCGCTGCTCCATAAGCCCATGGAACACATCGAACATCGCGCGCGACTTGGCCCACAGCCGCTCGACGGTGACGCCCTCGAAGGCATCGAGGCCGCATTCCAGCGCGGCGAGGCCGAGCACCGTGGGCGTTCCGGCGAGGAAGCGGTCAATGCCCGGCGCCGGCTGATAGTCGTCGGTGAAGGCGAACGGGCGCGCATGGCCCATCCAGCCGCGCACGGGGCTGAGCAGCTTCTCCTGGAGATGCTCGGCGACGTAGAGGAAGGCCGGCGCGCCGGGGCCGCCGTTCAGATATTTGTAGCCGCAGCCGACGGCGAGCTCCGCTCCCGACTCGCCCAGGTGGAGCGGGACCGCGCCGACGCTGTGGCTGAGGTCCCAGACCGTCGTCGCTCCGGCCGCCTTGGCGCGGGCGGTGATCCGGGCCATGTCGAAGCGCGCGGCGCTCTTGTAGTGGACGTGGGTGAGGAGGAGGACATTGGTGTCGGCGCCGATCCGTCCCTCGATCGAGTCGCGCTCGGCGATGTCGAGCGTCAGGCCGAGCAGATCGGCGACTCCGCTGGCGATGTGCAGATCGGTGTGGAAATTGCCGGCCTCGGTCAGCAGCACGGGGCGGTCCGAGAGGCGCGCGGCGGCGACCAGCAGCTTGTAGAGGTTCACCGAGGTCGAATCGGCGACGATCACCTCGTTCGGCCTGGCGCCGATCAAAGGCGCGATCCTGGCCCCGAGGCGCTGCGGCAGGCCGATCCAGTCGCGTGTGTTCCAGGCGCGGACGAGCTCCGCGCCCCATTCCTCGCGAACGACGGCGTCGAGCCGACCGATGGCGGCCTTGGGCAGGACCCCAAGCGAATTGCCGTCGAGGTAGATCAGCCCCTCGGCCAGCTGGAAGCGGTCGCGGAAGGGGCGAAGCGGATCGGCGGCGTCGGCGGCGCGCGCCTCGGCGAGGGTGAAGGTCATTTCAAAACCCGAGTCACCCCGGCGAAGGCCGGGGCCCATGAACATATTGCCACGAATTGAGGCGAAGACGCCATCGCCGATCCTGCAACAAAAAAGGTGTTCATGGGTCCCGACTTTCGTCGGGATGACTCCCGTTGCCGAGCGCCCCTTCGATTTCTTCCACCGCCGCGGCCCAAGCCGCGGTCTCGGGGGCGATCAGTTCGACATGGCCGGTATGGTCGATCATCCGCACCCTCACGTCGTCCCCGGCCGCTCGCATCGGCGCGGCATAGCCTTCGGCATAGGCGGTGGGGATGATCCGGTCCTGCACACCGTTGATCAGCACCTGGGGCAGGCCGAGCGGGGCGAGGCGCGGCACCGAGGTGTCGGCGAAATGGCCCGACGTCAGCCGCCCGATCACTTCGTTGCCGCAGCCATTTTCCGACCGCGCGGCCTCCTCGAGATCGGGCAGGCCCCCGAGGCTGACGACGGCCCGGACCGGGATCGGATAAAGGGTTCGTAGGGGTGAGCCCTCGGGTAGCCGCGCCCGTCCCGCCAGCCAAAGTGCGAGGTGCCCGCCAGCGCTGTGTCCGGTCGCGACCAGATTTCCGACGTCGAGATGATATCGCCCGGCATAGCGCCGCAACGAGTCGGCAGCGGCGGCGACATCTTGGAAAGTGCCAGGATAGCCCCCGCCGGGGCGGTCGACGCCGCGATAGTCGATGTTCCAGACCGCGATTCCGCGGCGGCGCAGGTCGTCGGCGATCCAGTTCATGATCGTGCGGTCGGCGATTTCGGTCTGCCAGCAGCCGCCGTGGATCATCAGGACTGTGGGATGGGGGCCGTCACCTTCGGGCAGCCAGAGGTCGACCACCTGCAGCGCGTCGTCGCCATAGCGGATCGTAGCGCCGGGTTCCGGGCGCGGCCGTTCGAGCAAATCCGGCCAGATCATCAGCCCATCCGGGCGGCGCGGCGGGGTCTGGCTGGTCTGAGGCATCGCGCAGGCGGCTAACGCCAGCGCGAGAGACAAGGCAAGCGGCTTGTGAGGAGGCATGGCGGTCCTTCGCGGGGTCGATCCCGCGAATAGACCGCTACGCTAGGGGATCAAAGCCCCCGGCCGGCGCATCGGCCCGGCCTGGGATTCCACGGAGAGCTGAACTGCATCTCGTTGAGCTTGCACAAAGCGAGGCCGATCGAGGCGGCGACGCGGGCGAGCGCTGCGGCGATGGTGCGAATGGTCATCGATCATCTCCTTTGGATCTGACGCGGTCAGGCGGCGCCGCTGGTCGAGCCGATGCTGAGGCCGGTGAGCGCGAAAGCGGCGATCAGCGCCAGCAACTGGTGCGTGGTCCCGTCCCAACCGGCGAACCGGGCGAGGGCCGAGCGGACGGTGCCGGCCGCGTCCTGCACCCATAGGTTGAACTGATCGTGGTGGTCCGCCCACATACGGCCGTCGAGTTCGTCGCGCATTTCCTGGTTCCTTTCCCTGACATTGCCGAATTGCCTTTCGGCGCGAGCAGGGAAATCGCATCTCCACGAACGTGACGCCAACGAAACTCTCGACAGAGGGCATAAGCGCAGCTTATAGGATTGCGATGGCACGTCTGCCTCCGCTGAGCGCCGTTCGAGTCTTCGAGGCGGCGGCGCGCCGCCAGAACTTCACCCAGGCCGCGGCCGAGCTGGGGATGACGCAGGCGGCGGTCAGCTATCAAATTCGCTTGTTGGAAGAGCGGCTTGGCGTGCCCCTGTTCGCGCGCATCAAGGGCCGGGTCTCGCTGACCGACGCCGGGCGCCGGGTCGCGCCGCTCGTCGCCAGCGCGTTCGAGACCCTGGACGACGCCTTCTCGGGGCTCGTGGCCGAGGACCAGGCGCTGCTTTCGATCAGCACCGCGCAGACCATGGCAACGCAATGGCTGGCGCCCCGGCTCGGCGATTTCCAGGTGCGCCATCCCGCTCTCGCGGTCCGCCTCAGCACCGACAACCGGCTGGTCGATTTCACCACCGGCGAATTCCACGCCGCCATCCGGGTCGGCCGGGGCGATTGGCCGGGGCTCAAATGCCATTTCCTGTTCCGCCTCCACTTCAGCCCCGTGTGCAGCGCCGAGTTCGCCGCCCGCTACAGCCTCTTCCGGCCCGAGCAATTGCTCGACGTCCCGCGCCTGACCGCGACCGACCAGTGGTGGGCCGACTGGTTCGCGGATCTCGGCGTAGAGGCGCGGGAGGGCGTCCCCGATCCCGGCCTGCTGCTCGACAATCAGGTGATGGAGGCGAATGCGGCGTTCGCCGGCGCCGGGATAGCGCTGATGACCCCGATGTTCTGGCGGCGCGAGTTGGCGGAGGGGCGGATGGTCCAGCCCTTCGCCCACGTCCACGTCACCCGAAACAGCCATTGGCTGGTCTATCCCGAAGGCCGCCGCAACCAGCCCAAGATCGCCGCCTTCCGCGACTGGATCCTGGCCGAGGTCGAGCAAGAGCGCGGCCGCGGGCCCGCCGAGGTCTTCCGCCCGCCGGCCTGAGCGTTTAGCGTCGGGCGGTGGCTCACTCCCATTCGCACCCGCACGGCGGCCATCACCATCACGGGCACGCTCATGCGCACGCCCCGGCCGATTTCGGCTGGGCCTTCGCCGTCGGAATCGCGCTCAACCTCGGCTTCGTCGGCGTCGAGGCGGCCTACGGCTTCTGGGCCAATTCGATGGCCCTGCTCGCCGATGCCGGGCACAACCTTTCCGACGTTCTCGGGCTCGCCACCGCCTGGGTCGGCGCGATTCTCGCCAAAAGGCCGCCGTCGCGTCGGTTCAGCTATGGCCTGAGGGCCTCGTCGATCCTGGCGGCGCTCGCCAATTCGGTGCTGCTGCTGATCGCCGTCGCCTTCATCGCCTATCACGCCGTGTTCCGGCTCATCATCCCGGACCTGGTCGAGGGCGGGACGGTGACGGTCGTCGCCGCGATCGGAATTGCGATCAACGGGGCGACCGCCTTGATGTTCGCCCGGGGCCGGCGCAGCGACCTGAACATCCGCGGGGCCTATCTCCACATGGTCGCCGACGCGCTGGTCTCGGCGGGCGTCGTAGTCGCAGGAATCCTCATCGCCACGACCGGCTGGCTGTGGGTCGATCCGATCGCCAGCCTGATCGTCGCCGCCTTGATCTTCCTCGCCGGCGCGGACCTTCTGCGCGAGTCGGTGACGATGGCGCTGGCCGGAGTTCCGCGCGGCATCGATCCCGACAAGGTCGAGGCGCATTTGCTCTCGCTTCCCGGGGTGGCGGCGATCCACGACCTTCATATCTGGCCGATGAGCACGACCGAGTTCGCGCTCACCGCCCATCTCGTCATTCCCGGCGGATTTCCGGGAGACGCCTTCCTCGCCGGCTGCGCCCACGACGTCGCGCATCATTTTGGCATCGGCCACGCGACCTTCCAGGTCGAGACCGGCGAGGATTGCGCGCTCGAGCCGGCCGAGCGGGTTTAAGGCCCGGCTTGGCCGCAAGAGGCCGTCATTGCGAGCGCAGCGAAGCAATCCAGTGCTGAATACGAGGCCCGCTGGATTGCTTCGTCGCTGCGCTCCTCGCAATGACGGTTATCCTGAAGCGATCACTCTATCGAGTTACGCGGCGTGTGTCGCATCGGTCCCCGTCTCCTCGCGGAACCAGCGGCGCCGCACGTAGCGGATGAGGAGCGCGATCAGTCCGAACGCGATCGCCCAGGGCAGCAGGGTGATGATCACGACCAGCAGCATCGTCGCACCGTCGGCGAAATTGTTGCCGGCGCGGTGGAACGCTTGCCCGATGCTCGGCCGCTGCGCCGGCCCGGGGACGAGATTGCCCGAGCCGTAGCGGAAGACCATCGGCGTCGTGGCGAGGCTCTCCTGCCCGGCATGGCCGGCCTCGCGCAAGGGCCGCAACTGCTCGAGCAGCTCCGTCCGGCGCGCCTCCAGCCCGGTCTTCTCGGCGGCCATCGGGCCGAGCCCCCGCAACCGGGTCTCGATCCGGGCGAGCTCGGCTTCGATCTCGGCGCGATCGCGCTGGTTGGCGCGCAGCGGCGTGCCGGCATCCTCGCCGGTGATCTCGCTCTGGGTGACCGTTCCGTCGGCGGCGTTGACTCGCTGGACGGCGTCCCGCGCGAAGGTGCGGGCGATGGCCGGATCGAGGGCGAAGGTCAGGCTCGCCTCGACGTCGTCGGAATTCGCGGCGCGATAGGTCATGCCGGTGATTCGGCAGCGGGCAAGCGTGTAGCGCTCGCAGATCTGCTGGTGCTGATCCTGCACCTCGGCGATCCGATCCGCGGCAAGGCCGAAGCCGTAGCGATAGGCGAAGGCGACGTCGGGGGCCGCAACGGTGCCGATGTTCGGGCCGGCTTCCTGGGTGGCTTCGCCTTCCGGGACGACGATGTCGCCGCTTTCCTGGGCCGTGTTGGCGGCATTGGCAGGTTGGTCCGATCCACCGGGGCCGTTGCGGCCGTTCGGATCGCCGGCTTGGCCGCACGCGGTCGTGGCGAGCAGCATAGCAAGGAAGGGAATCGCACGTTTCATGGCACTTTCCTCTCTTGGTTGACCTTGAGCGAGCGGATAGTCGATCAGATCAGTAGACAATGCAATATAATTCTACCGATACAGTTGAGAAAGGCCGCGCAACCCACTCGCTTCCCCGAATCCCGCCTGCTAACGACTCGCCATGAGTGACATTCCCGATTCCGTCGTCGACGCGCCGTTCGACGACGCCCTTTCCCAGCGCTACCTCGTCTACGCCCTCTCGACGATCACTGCCCGGTCGCTGCCCGACCTGCGCGACGGGTTGAAGCCCGTCCACCGGCGGCTGCTCTGGGCGATGCGGCTGCTTCGGCTCGATCCCGCCGCCGGCTACAAGAAATGCGCCCGCGTCGTCGGCGACGTGATCGGCAAATACCACCCGCACGGCGACCAGTCGGTCTACGACGCGATGGTCCGCCTCGCCCAGGATTTCTCGCTTCGCTATCCGCTCGTCGACGGGCAGGGCAATTTCGGGAATGTCGACGGCGATAACGCCGCGGCGATGCGCTACACCGAGGCGCGGCTGACCGCGGCGGCGGGCGAGCTGATGGCCGGGCTCGACGAGGGCACGGTCGGCTTTCGCCCCACCTATAATGGCGAGGAGGAGGAGCCGGAGGTCTTTCCGGGCCTGTTCCCGAACCTGCTCGCCAACGGCGCCAGCGGGATCGCCGTGGGCATGGCGACGAGCATCCCGCCGCACAACGTCGCCGAGATCGTCGACGCCGCGATCCTGCTGATCGACAGTCCGGGCGCCGACGACGCGGCGCTGATGGAGAAGGTCTCCGGCCCCGATTTCCCCACCGGCGGGCAGATCGTCGACAGCCCCGAGGCGATCGCCCTGGCCTATGCCACGGGCCGCGGGGCGTTTCGCGTTCGGGCGCGCTGGACGGTCGAGAAGGGGCCTCAGGGGTCGTGGACGGCGGTCGTCACCGAAATCCCCTATCAGGTGCCCAAATCCAAGCTGATCGAGCAGATCGCCCAGCTGATCGCCGACAAGAAGCTTCCGATCCTCGCCGACGTGCTCGACGAATCCGCCGAGGAGATCAGGATCGTGATCGAGCCGCGCAGCCGCACGGTCGATCCCGATCTGCTGATGGACAGCCTGTTCCGGCTGACCGACCTCGAGGTGCGGGTGCCCCTGAACCTCAACGTGCTGGACGCGGAGCGCACGCCTCGGGTGATGGGCCTGAGGCAGGTGCTGGGCGAGTGGCTGAAGTTCCAGATCGAGGTCCTGATCAATCGCTCGAACCACCGGCTGGCCAAGATCGCCGACCGGATCGAGCTGCTCGACGGCTATCTGATCGCCTATCTCAACCTCGACCGGGTGATCCAGATCATCCGCGCCGAGGACGAGCCGAAGCCGGTGCTGATCGCCGAATTCGCCTTGAGCGACCGCCAGGCCGAGGCGATCCTCAACATGCGCCTTCGCTCCTTGCGCAAGCTCGAGGAGATGCAGATCCGCGGCGAGCGCGAGAAGCTGGAGGCGGAGAAGGCCGACCTCGAGAAGCTGGTCGCCGACCCGAAGCGGCAGCGCAGGCGCCTGACGAAGGACCTGACCGCGCTCAAGGACCGCTATGGCGGCTGGACCGAGCTCGGCCGGCGCCGGACGTTGATCGAGGCCGCCGGCCCGGCCCGGGAGATCCCGCTCGAAGCGATGATCGAGCGCGAGCCGGTAACCGTGATCCTCTCGAAGCGGGGCTGGATCAGGGCGATGAGGGGCCATGTCGACGCCTCCAACGCCGAGGCGCTGAAGTTCAAGGAGGGCGACGGCCTCGCTTTCCCCTTGCTCCACGCCCACACCACCGACAAGCTGCTGCTCGCCTCCTCGGACGGGCGCTTCTACACGCTCGCCGCCGACAAGCTGCCGGGCGGGCGCGGCTTCGGCGAGCCCGTGAAGCTGATGGTCGACATCGAGGGCGAGGGGAACGTCGTCGCCCTCCTTCGCGCCGCCGGCGCGGACAAGCTGCTCGTCGCCTCCTCGGACGGCCGCGGCTTCGTCACCTCGGCCTCGGGCGCGGTCGCCGAGACCCGCAAGGGCAAGCAGGTCGTCAATTTGCGAGCCGGCGCGACGCTCAAGGTCGTTCGGCCGCTTCGGCCCGAGGACGATTTCGTCGCCGCGATCGGCGACAACCGAAAGCTGGTCGTCTTCTCGCGCGAGGAGCTGCCCGAAATGGGCCGCGGCCAGGGCGTCCAGCTGCAGCGCTACCGCGACGGCGGCCTGTCCGACGCCAAGGGCTTCAACAAGGAGGCGGGCCTCTCCTGGCCGATGGGCGGCGAGGGCAATCGCGTGCGCACCGAGAACATGGATCCGTGGCGAACGGCGCGCGGCGCGGCGGGCCGGATGCCGCCGACCGGCTTCCCGCGCGACAACCGCTTCTGAGCCGCTTTGGGAACGGCCCCTGATTAGTCATTCCGGCGAAGGCCGGAACCCATGAACACGAGATTCGACGTGAAGGGCGCTGCCGTCCCCACTCCGTCCGCTCCGGTTCATGGACCCCGGCTTGCGCCGGGGTGACTCGAAGGGGTGACGTGCCGCCGAAGCCGAATGGTTACCGCGTTAGCCGGGGCCATTCCTCAACGGAGCGTTAACCCTGTTCCTCTATCGCCTGATCCATGCAGGCTGGAGCGGTGCGCAAGAAGGGGAAGGGGTCGGCGTTGGCGGCCGTGCCGGCGTTCGACATCCCCGCCGACTTGCGCGAGCACATCCTCGGCCTGATGGAATCGGTGCGCCAGGGCTATCTCGATGCCCTGCCCATCGCCGCGGCGATCATCACCGTCGACGGCGGGGCGCCGTGGATCGAGTGCGCCAACGATCATTTCCGCTTCATCGCCGAGTGGGACGAAAGGCTCGGCGACCGGCACATCAATCAGGTGCCGCTGCTCCGCTCCGGCCCGGTCGGCACCCGCCTCGCGGCCTTCCTGACCGGCAACGAGAGCGCCCACCAGTTCGACACCGCGGACGGGCGCAGCATCGGCGGGCGCCATTTCACGGTCCGCTTCGCCCAGCTCAAGGTCGTCGGCGGGCAGCCTCCGCGCTACCTCGTCACCCTGATCGACAAGACCGCGCAGATCGAGACCGAGCGGAGCCTGCGCTCGGAGATGCTTCGCGACACGCTGACCGGCCTTCCCAACCGCTTCGCCTTCAACGAACGGGTCGACGCGGTCCTTGCCGATCCCAATTTCCGGGAGGGCAGCTACGCCGTTCTGGCAGTCGACATGACCCGCTTCAGCCGGGTCAACGAATGCATGGGCGCGATGGCCGGCGACGAGCTCCTGATCACCTTCGCCCGCCGTCTCGTCTCCGCGCTGAGGCCGAGCGACGTGCTCGCCCGCACCTCCGGCGACGAGTTCGGCATCCTGATGCGGCTCGACCGCGGACCCGGAGACGCGCTTCGCGCCGCCGAGCGCATCAAGGCCGTGCTGACGCTGCCGTTCCGGCTCTCGGAGCTGGAGATCCGGGTCGACTGCGCGATCGGCTGCGCTTTGCTCAACCAGGGCGTCGCAAGCGCGGACGAGGTGTTCCGCAACGCCCAGTTCGCGCTCAAGAACGCCAAGAAGCTCGGCACCACCCAGGTTTACGAGGCGGTCCAGGCCGCCGAGGTTCGCCGCCGCTTCTCCATGGAAACCGAGCTTCGCGTGGCGATCGAGAGCGACCGGCTGACGCTCGCCTACCAGCCTCTCGTCGAGCTTCGCACCGGGCGGGTCGCCGGCTTCGAAGCTTTGGCGCGCTGGACCGACGATGACGGGCGGGTGATCCCGCCCGCCGATTTCATCCCCGTTGCCGAGGAATCGGGCCTGATCGTCCAGCTCGGCCGCTGGGCGCTCGAAACCGCGATGCGAACGCTCGCCGAGTGGGACCGGGCGACCGGCGTCGAGCTGCCCATCGGAGTCAGCGTCAATATGTCGCCGATTCAGATCAGCCGCGACGACGTCGCCGCCGCCGTCTCGGGCGCGCTCGCGACCAGCGGCATCTCCGGCAAGCGCCTCACCGTCGAGCTGACCGAAAGCGCGATCATCCAGGACCCGGATCGCGCCGCCAAAGCGCTCAACGCGCTCAAGCGGCTCGACGCCCGGGTGGCGATGGACGATTTCGGGACCGGCTATACCAGCCTGGCCTCGATGCAGCTGCTGCCGATCGACGCGCTCAAGATCGACCAGAGGTTCGTCGCGGGAATGATTGAGGACGGCGATTCGGCGGCGATCGTCCATGCCATCCTCAGCCTGGCGAAAGCGCTGGGGATGGAAACGACCGCCGAGGGGATCGAGACGGCCGAGCTCGCCCACGGCCTCGCCGAACTGGGCTGCACCTACGGGCAGGGCTATTATTTCGCCCAGGCGCTGACCGCCGACGAGGCCCTGGCCTACTGGCTCGCGCGCAGCGCCTGATCGACGTGCCGCCGGGCCAGCGCGCGGACCGCCTGCGTATCGCCCGAAAACCCGCCTGCGATCCAGTCGCGCTCGATCGCCTGGAGCGTGGCTGCGACTGCCGGGCCGGCCTCCAGGCCCATCGCGAGGAGGTCGCCGCCGCCGACAGGCAGGCGCGGCCGCTTCCACTGTTCCAGCGCTGCGAGATCGGGTGGGGGCGAATCGGAATGGAGCAGGAAGCGGTCGATCGCCTCCGCCGCGCCGATCCGGTAGGCGAGCACCTCCGGCGCGGCGAGCTCGGCCCGCGCCGCCGAGACAAGTCTTTTGGCCAGCCGCCTGGAAAGGCGCAGCCGCGCCGCGACGTCGGCGGCCGCATCCGGATCGGGGGGGAGCAAGGCCGCCAGCCGCCGGACCGCCTCGGGCGCTATTCCGGCCGTCCGTTCGGCGGCGACCAGAGCGGCGAGCCGCTCGGCCGATTCGATCTCGGGCAAGACCGGCCTGAAGATGCCGCGCGAGACCATCAGCGCCGCGGTCGGCGCCGGATCGGGCAAAGCGAGCAGCTTGAGCAGTTCGTCCGCAATCCGCTCGCGCGACAGCGCCATCAGATCGTTGGCCCGCCCGGCGCAGGCCTCCAGCCCTGCCGGCTCGGGCGCTCCGCTGCCGAAGCGGGCGTGGAAGCGGAAGAAGCGCAAGATGCGCAAATGATCCTCGGCAATGCGCTGCAGCGGCTCACCGATGAAGCGTACCGTGCGCTCCTCAAGGTCTTCCATGCCGCCGAAATAGTCGAACAAGGCGCCGTCAGCCGGGCTCGCCGACAATGCGTTGATGGTGAAGTCGCGCCGGGCGGCGTCCTCGCGCCAATCGTCGGTGAAGGCGACCGTCGCGCGGCGGCCGTCGGTGGTCACGTCGCGGCGCAGGGTGGTCACCTCGACGGGCGCGCCGCCGATCACGGCCGTGATCGTGCCGTGGGCGATGCCGGTCGGCACCGCCTTGATCCTGGCGCGGTCGAGCCTTGCCATCACCTCCTCGGGCGTGAGCCGCGTGGCGAGATCGACGTCGCTGACCTCGAGCCCGAGCAAGGTGTCGCGCACGCAACCGCCGACGAAGCGGGTCTCGCCCGAATCCGCGCCGAGCGTCCGCAGCAACCGGTCCATGCCGTGGCGGCTCCGCCAAGGCGCGTCGGGCAGCTTCATGCCAGCACCAGCCGCCGGCCGAGATTGACGATCATCGCCGCCGTCGCCCCCCAGATCCGGCGCCCTTCATAATCGATCTCATAATAATGACGCTCCCGCCCGCGCCAGATGGCCGAGCGTTCGCGCTGATGCGCCGGATCGAGCAGATAGTGAAGCGGGGCCTCGAACAGGTCCGCGACCTCGCCCGGGTGCGGGGCGAGCGGAAGATCGGGGGCGACGATGCCGACCACCGGCGTGACCTCGAAGCCGGTCACGGTGCGGTAGACGTCGGCGAGGCCGATCACCTCGACCGCCTCCGGCGGCAGCCCGATCTCCTCCTGCGCCTCGCGCAAGGCGGCGCCGATCGGCCCCTCGTCCCCGGGATCGATTCGGCCGCCCGGGAAGCTGATCTGGCCGGGATGCTTGCGCATGGTCTCCGGGCGCAGCGTGAGGATCACGGTCGGCTCCGGCCGGTCGACCACCGCGACGAGCACCGCCGCGGGCGTGATTCCGGCGCCACGCTCCTCCTCGTCGAGCACATCCCCGGCGATCAGCTCGGGCGAGCCCCGGTGGCCGAGCTCGAGCGCGGTCCTCAGGCGCTCCGCGAGGCTCATACGGATGGCTCGAACGGGAAGAAGAGGCCGCCGCTCCAGAGCCCGGCCGGATCGGAGCCTTCCGCCAGGGCGATCTCGGCCAGTTCGTAATAGACCGGTCGCGCCACCAGAGCGTCGAGCCCCGAGCGCACCTCGAGATAGGGATGCGGCCCCTCGTCGAAGCGCAGCCGGTGATCGGGGCCGGCGACCACCAGATCGCCGGTGTTGAGGCGGAAAGCGAGATTGCGCGCCTGGCCTTCGCCCTCGCTTTTCAGCTCCACCGCCACGAACGGTGCGTCCTCGACCGCGATGTCGAGCTTCTCCGCCGGCGTGACGAGCACGAAGCGCCCGTCTTCCTCGCGCCTCAGGATCGTCGAGAACAGCCGCACCATTTCAGGCCGGCCGATCGGGCTGCCCTCGTGAAACCAGGTCCCGTCGCGGGCGATGCGCATGGCGCTGTCGCCGCAATGGCTCGGGTTCCACAGGTGGACCGGCGGAAGCTTGCGCTCCTCCGCCAGCCGGGCGATATCGCCGAGGCTGAGGCCGGCAAGATCGGCAGGGGCGGGAGCCATGGGCATGACCGGGGTTTAGCGGGCCGGCTGGCCATGCGCAAAGCGGAGCGCTAATCGCACCTTCATGGAATTCGAAGGCCCACGGACGGCGATCGTCACCGGCGGCGCGAAGCGGATCGGCGCCGAGATCGTCCGAGCGCTCGCCGCCGACGGCTGGCACGTGCTGATCCACTACAATCGCTCGGCCGCGGAGGCGGAGGCGCTCGCGCGGGAGGTCGGCAACGCTTCGCTGGTCGAAGCCGATCTCGCCGATCCCGGCGCCGCGGAAGCGATCCTCGCGGCCACACGAGCCTTGCCGCCGCTACGATTGCTGGTGAACAACGCCTCGCTCTTCGCTCATGACGACGTGCGCGATTTCACCGTGGAAAGCTGGGCGGCCCACCTCGACGTGAATCTGCGCGCCCCGGCCCTCTTGTCGCGCGCTTTCGCGGTGCGGACCAAGCGGGGCCTGATCGTCAACCTGCTCGACGCCAAGCTCGCCGCGCCCAATCCCGATTTCTTCAGCTACACGATCTCAAAAATGGGCCTCGCGGGGCTGACCGAGCTTTGCGCGCGCGCCTTCGCCCCCGGCATCCGGGTCAACGGCATCGCGCCGTCGGTGACCATGGTCTCCGGCCCGCAGAGCCGGGAAAATTTCGACAAGGTGCATGGATTGAACGCGCTTGGGCGCGGAGTCGACGTCGCCGAGATCATCGCCGCGCTGCGCTTCCTCGTCGCGACGCCGAGCATGACCGGGCAGACGATCCTGCTTGACGGGGGGCAGCGATTCCTCTCCCTGCCGCGCGACGTGCAGTTCCTGGAGCGGATATGAACGACCTCGCGGCCGGCCTCGACGGGCTCGTCCCCGACCGGCTCGCGCCGAAGACGCGCAAGATCGTGCTCGAGGGCTATGAGCTCCCGGTCGACATCGGCTTCCACGATTTCGAGATCGGCGCGCCGCAACGGCTGACTGTGACCGTCGAGGTGTGGGTGGACGAGGCGAGCTTCCCCGCCAGCGACGAGCGCACGGGCGCCTGGGATTATGATTTCCTGCGCACCGAGATCGGCGCTCTCGCCCGAAGCCGCCGGTTCAACCTCCAGGAGACGTTCGTGCGCGAGGTCTACGACGTGATCGCCGCCCGGCGCGGAGTCACCGCCCTTCGAGTCTCCTCGCGCAAGCCGGACATCTATCCCGACTGCGCCGGAGTCGGGGTCGAGCTTTCGTCCTTCTAGCGCCGCGCGCGGGCCCGCACGCAGCGGCCGAGGCCTTCGACGACGACCTGGTAATCCGCCTGGATCGCCCGGGCTTCCTCCGCGCCCGCCTCGCTCAGCGATTGCCTGGGCAGCCGCGCCGGCAGGGTGCAGGCCAGCCGGTACCACAGCAACGTGTCGGGCGCCGGCGGCGCGGCGGCTTCGTCGACGATCTCCGACAAGGCCACCGACCAGCGCGGCCGCTGGCCGGGACGGCGCAGGATGTTGAGCGAGATCGGCCGCTGATCCGCGGTCTGAAGGAAGATCTGCGTTTCCCCTTCGCCCCGAATCGAGCCTTCGACGTGAAAGGCGCGGCCGATGCCGGTGATTCGCGGCGGCGCGTTCGCCGCCGACGATTCGCGAAGGATGGCGCGCAACCGCTCGGCGGTTTCGGGCGCATAGGGAATTTGCGCGTCCGGAGCGGCGAGCCGCAATTCCCCCTCCCGATTCGGGACTCGGCTGGCGAACACCAGCACTTCGGAGCGCCGCTCGACGCGCGCCGGGCGCCCGCGCGAATCGTTCGGCAGATCGACGAGATAGCTGACTCGCGCCGGAAGGCCCCCCGAACCGCGAATCAGGGCGACGACGTCCGCCTCGATCAGGAAACGGCGATGGCCTTGGGGCACGTTCGGAGCCTGCTGCGCGTCGAGCAGGTCGGAGTCGCGAAGGCGAAGGTGAGCGGCGACCGGAGCGCCCAGCGCCAGATCGGCGAGATCGGCGTAGGCCGGCGCTTGCGAACCGGGTGAAAGCAGTTGCGAATCAACGGCTTGGGCGATCAACAGAGCGGCCGCGGCCGCGAATGTCCTGGCCTTCATAATCTTCCTTCGGCTTCGTTCCGCGGGCGGGCTAGGAGGCGGCGGATTAACCGGCGATTGCGGCCGAAATCCGCCGCGGGTGATATGGTAACCAGAAGGATTGCGTCCGCCCAAGTGTCACGATAGAGACCACGACCGCAATTATCCGTTACACGGATGAACCGATGCCTGCCCGCGGCGTTAACGCGGGGTCGGCCTCAGACCGGTTTTGAGAGAGGGAGCGTGGCTGGTTAATGTCATACGTTGATCAGGGAATGACCCAGGGGAGGATATATTCGATCATCGCGGTCGCGGTGTTGCATATCATTCTCGCCTATGTGGTGGTCACCGGTCTCGCCTACAATTTCGTCAAGAACGTAGCCGAGGATCTGAAGACGTTCGACGTTCAGGAAGAGCCGCCGCCCCCCGAGGAGCCGCCGCCCCCCGAGCAGCCGCAGGTTCAGCCGCCGCCCGTCGTGTCGCCGCCGCCGCTGGTGCGCATGCCCTCGCCGGCGCCGCCGATCCAGACCGTGCAGACCGCGCCGCCGCCGCAGATCACCTACACTGCGCCGCCCGCGCCGCCTCCGGCTCCGCCGGCTCCGCCCCGCACGGTCGAGCCGGCACGCGCCCGCGCCAACCTCGCCTCCTACGTTTCGGACGCCGACTATCCGGCCTCCGCGATCCGGGCCGAGGAGCAGGGGACGACCGGCTTCACCTTGAGCATCGGCACCGACGGGCGCGTGACCAATTGTTCGGTCACCTCCTCGAGCGGGTCGTCCGCGCTGGATCAGGCAACGTGCCGGATCATGCGCAGCCGCGCCCGCTTCACCCCGGCGCGCAACAATCTTGGCCAGCCGACCACCGATTCCGTGAGCAGCCGCATCCGCTGGGTGCTGCCGGCTGAATGATCTAAACTCGTTTTCACCGATTTCATTTTTTAGACTGAGAGGGAAATTACAATGGCAGCACCAGCAGCAGGCGGCAGCAACCCCTATGGCCTGATTCCTGCGCTTCAGCAGGGCGGTCTCGTCGCGCAGTTCACCTTCGGTGTCATGGTCATCATGTCCGTCGGATCCTGGTACATCTTCTTCGTCAAGCTGTTCGAGCAGCAGAAGATCATCAAGGAGGGCCGCCGCGCCCGCTCGGTCTTCTGGCAGTCCGCCAATCTGCGCGAGGGCGCCAACAAGCTCGACAAGAACGGCGCCTACCGCCAGATCGTCGACGACGGCCTCCTCGCCGAAGAGCAGCACAACAAGCTGACCGATCCGATCGACCAGCACGACTGGATGACCAACTCGCTGGCCCGCAGCCAGGGTGCGATCACCGCGAAGCTCTCCTCGGGCCTCGCCTTCCTCGCCACGGTCGGCTCGACCGCGCCGTTCGTCGGCCTGTTCGGAACCGTCGTCGGCATCATCCGCGCGCTGATCAAGATCGGCTCGGCCGGCCAGGCGTCGATCGACGCCGTCGCCGGCCCGGTCGGCGAGGCGCTGATCATGACCGCCATCGGCCTGGTCGTCGCCGTTCCGGCGGTGATGCAGTACAACTGGCTGATGCGCCGCAACAAGTCGATCAGCGAGGAGCTCGCCAAGTTCGCGAACGACGTGCACGGCTACATGATGTCGGGCGGCGCCGTTCGCCCGTCGGCCACCGCCGCGCGCCCGGCCGCGAGCCGCCCGGCGGCGACGTCCACCGGCGCAGCGACGACCGCGCCGAAGGCATAAGGAAGCAAGCGGCGGGACGGTTCGTCGTCCCGCCGCGCCCTTCCCGGGGCCGCCCGCAAAGACGGCGCCGAACCAGAATAGGAAGCTACGAACATGGCAATGCAGGTCGGCGAATCCGGAGACTCAGACTCCCCGATGTCCGACATCAACACGACGCCCCTCGTGGACGTCATGCTGGTGATGCTCATCATCTTCCTGATCACCGTGCCCGTCGTGCTGCAGTCGGTGCCGGTGCGTCTCCCGAAGGTCGAATACGAGCCGACGATCACCAAGCCGGAGAACGTCAACCTGACGGTCAAGGCCGGTCCGGGCGGCACGTGCGAGGTCTATTGGGATCTGACGCGGATGAACTCCCAGCAATTGCTGGACCGTGCCGTCTCCACGCTGGAGGAGCAGATCCGCAACGTCGGCGGCGTTCAGAACCTTAACGAGGACAATATGCCCGAGGCGCATATCCGCGCCGACATCGACACGCCCTACCGCTGTGTCGGGGGTGCCATCTTCACCATGCAGCGCGCCGGTTTCGCCCGGATTGGCTTCATTTCCGAGCCGGAGCCGCACGGCGGCACCCGCTTCTGATTGGGACGAGACAGGAGTAAACCCAGATGAGCGCAAGCGTTCTCAATCCCGAATCGTCCGAACCGATGATGGAGATCAACACGACGCCGTTGATCGACGTCATGCTGGTGCTGCTGATCATGATCATCATGACCATCCCGGTACAGTCGCACGCGGTGAAGCTGGACCTTCCGCAGGACCAGCAGAACCGTACGCCGCCTCCGGTCGATCCGGTCAAGAACAAGATCGTGATTACCCCGCAGGGCGCCGTCCTGTGGAACGGCTCGCCGGTCGATCTCGTCACTCTGCGCCAGTATCTCGATCTGACGACGACGATGAATCCGACCCCGGAGCTGCATTTGCAGCCCGACCCTCAGGCGCGCTACGAGCTGGTCGACGAGGTGCTCGCGGTCACCAAGCGCGCGCAGGTCACGGCGATGGGCTTCGTCGGTAACGAGGCGTACGGCAACTTCTAGACGGGTGCTGTCGGCAAGAGATCAGGGCGGTCCTTCGGGGCCGCCCTTTTCCTATCCGGTTCGCATCGTCGCGCGCGGCTTCCGACCTGGGGCTGGCCGCAGGAAGCCAAGGGGCGCCAGTCCAGGGAGTCACCTCGGCGAAAGCCGGGGCCCATGAACCGAAGCGGTCGAGGGTTGGCGGCGGCGATCTCGCTCCACCTCGAAGGCCGTGTTCATGGGTCCCGGCTTTCGCCGGGATGACTCTGTCATCAAACGAAAAACGACCTAGCCGAATCGAGTGGCGGCGGCGCCGGACCTTCTGACGACCTTCTTAATTGAGTGCGGACCCTAAGCCGCGATCCCTTCGAACTGGAGCCGGGCGAGGCGGGCGTAGAGGCCGCCCTCGGCGCTCAGCGTGTCGTGCGTGCCCTCGCCAACGATTCGGCCATGGTCCATGACGATGATCCGGTCGGCGGCGCGCACGGTCGCGAGCCGGTGGGCGATGACGATCGTGGTGCGGCCCTCGACGAGCCGCTCGAGCGAGCCCTGGACGAGCCGCTCGGATTCGGCGTCGAGCGCCGAGGTCGCCTCGTCGAGCAACAGCAGCGGCGCGTCCCTGAGCAGCGCTCGGGCGATGGCGATGCGCTGACGCTGGCCGCCCGAAAGGCGGGCGCCGCCCTCCCCGAGATAGGTGTCGAGCCCCTCCGGAAGACGGCGCAGGAATTCGGCGGCGTTCGCCGCCTCGGCCGTCGCCCAAAGCTCGTCGTCGCTCGCCTCCCATCGGCCGTAGCGCAAATTGTCGCGCGCCGAGGCGGCGAAGATGATCGTTTCCTGCGGCACGACGGCGATCCGGGCGCGGATCTCGGCCGGATCGGCGTCGCGAAGCTCGACTCCGTCCATCGTCACGGAACCCTCGTCCGGATCGTAGAAGCGCTGGGCGAGCTGAAAGATCGTGGTCTTCCCCGCGCCCGACGGGCCGACCAGCGCGAGGCGCTCCCCCCGCCGCACCGAGAGGCTGAACGCGTGTAGCGCGCTGACGTCGCGCCGGGTCGGATAGCGGAAGGTGACTGCGTCGAAGGCGATCAGTCCCTGTGCCGGGGAAGGCAACGGCTTCGGGTTTGCCGGCGCCCTGATCTCGGGAACCTGCCCCATCAGTTCGGCGATCCGCCCGGTCGCCCCGGCGCCGCGCAACAGGTCGCCATAAACTTCGGTCAACGCCCCGAACGCGCCGGCGACGATCGCCCCGGTGACGACGAAGGCGACAACGGTTCCGCCGCTGACCACGCCGTGGGCGACGTCGAGAGCCGCCTGCCGTACCAGCAGGGTGATCGATCCGAACAGCAGAGAGATGACGATCGCGGTCATGATCGCCCGGATCGAGACGCGCCGGCGCGCGGTGAGGAAGGTGCGGCGGACCGCCTCGCGGAAGCGGCTGCTTTCGCGCGCCTCCTGGCCGAAGCCCTGGACGATCTTCATCGCCCCGAGCGTCTCGGCGACGATCGAGCCGAGGTCGGCGATCCGGTCCTGGCTGCTGCGCGAGATGGTCCGCACCCGCCGGCCGAGGACGACGATCGGAATCATGATCGGCGGGATGAAGACGAGCAGCTTGGCGGTGAGCGCAGGCGCGAGGGTGAACAGATAGATGACACCGCCCACGCCCAGTACGATGTTGCGCAGCGCCACGGAAACGGTGGTGCCGACGACGATCTCGACCACCGCGGTGTCGGATGTCACGCGCGAAGCGATTTCCGACGGTCGATTCTCTTCGAAGAAGCGCGGCTCGAGCCGAAGCAGATTCTCGTGCACCGCGATTCGGATGTCGGCGATCACCTTCTCTCCGAGCATCGAGACGAAGTAGAAACGAGAGGCGGTGGCGACGGCGAGAAGGGCGACCATTCCAAGGAGATAGTTGAACTGCCGGTTGATATCGCCGCCCTGGGCAACGAAGCCCTGGTCGATCACCCGCCGGAAGCCGTCGGGGATGGCAAGCGTGGCTCCGGCCGCCAGCAGGAGGGAGGCGGCGGCTGCGGCGATCGTCCATTTGTAGCGGAGCGCGTAGCCCCAGATCAGCAGCAGACTGCCGATTTTTCCCTTGGGAAGATCTTCGCGAACGCGGGCCATGTCGATCGCGTAGCAGCGCACCCCCACCTGCTCAATGCGGAGCCTTTGACCGACCGGTCGGTTTATTCCTGTGGACCCGAGTCGCGGGCGCGCTAAGATGCTCTCCACAACGGGGGCGGAGATTTGATGCTTTACGACGCGTATGAAATGCAGCGCTCGCTGCTCGCCGGTGCCAGCACCCTTGCCAATATCGGCGCCGGCTGGATGACCAACCCCGTCAATCCCTTCGCTTATTCGCAAATGGGCCCGATCGTCGCCTCCGCGCTCGACGTCTTCGCTCATGCCTCGGCGCCGCGCGGCAAGCCCGATTTCGGAATCGAAAGCACGGTCGTCGAGGGGAAGAGGGTCGCCGTGCGCGAGGAAATCGCGCTGCGCAAGCCGTTCGGCCAACTCAAGCACTTCCGCCGCGTCGGCGTCAAGGGCGGACCGAAGCTGCTGATCGTCGCCCCGATGTCGGGCCACTACGCCACCTTGCTTCGCGGCACGGTCGAGCGAATGGTTCCCGGCCACGACGTCTACATCACCGACTGGCGCGACGCGAAGCTCGTCCCGCTTTCCGACGGCGGCTTCGATCTCGACGATTATGTCGACTATCTGATCGCCTTCCTCGAGCATATCGGCCCCGGCGCCCACATGCTCGCGGTCTGCCAGCCCTCGGTGCCCGCTTATGCCGCCGCGGCGCTGATGAGCGCGGACAAGCACCCCTGCCGGCCGAAGACGCTGACATTGATGGGTGGGCCGATCGATACCCGCAAGGCGCCGACGGCGGTCAACACGCTCGCCACCCAGCGCCCGTTCGCCTGGTTCGAGCACAATGTCGTCGCCACCGTGCCCTATCTCTATCCGGGCGCTGGGCGGAAGGTTTACCCCGGCTTCCTCCAGCTCGCCGGCTTCATGGCGATGAACCTCGGCGAGCACCTCACCAGCCATTGGGAGATGTTCAAGCACCTCGTCCAGGGCGACGGGGAGAGCGCCGAGAACAGCAAGGATTTCTATGACGAATATCGATCGGTCTGCGACATGACCGCGGAATTCTATCTTCAGACCGTCGACACCGTCTTCCAGCGGCATTTGCTGCCCAAGGGGCAGATGATGCACCGCGGCCGCCGGGTCGATCCGTCGGCGATCGAGGATGTCGCTTTGCTTGCGATCGAGGGCGAGCGCGACGACATTTCGGGCATCGGCCAGACCAAGGCCGCGCTGACCCTGGCGAGCGCCCTCCCGGCACCGATGAAGCATTATCACATGGCCAAGGGCGTCGGACATTACGGCATCTTCAACGGCTCCAAATGGCGCACGCGGATCGCGCCGGTAGTCGAGCAATGGATCGCCAGGTTCGATTGACGGCCGCTTAGGGCTGCGGCTCCAGCAGGCGCGCAAGCTTTTCCGCATTGGCCGGGTTGAACGGGTTGATCACCGTCATGCCGTCGATTGTCAGGCCGTCCTGGAGATCCTCGGAAACGAAGACTTCCGCGCCGGCGGACTCGGCGACTTGCCAAATCAAGCTGTCCCAGAATTGAAGGCGATACCGGGCGGCAAACGTTGCCGCCGCAGAAACATGGCTCCACTCCGTCGGGACGGAGGGCATGGACTGGGCCCAGCGATCGCCTTGAGCGCGCGCGGCATCGGAATGCGCCGGATATTTTCTCCCGATTACAGTCAAGAATTCCGCGAGCGCCTGAACGGCTAAGACGGCGTCAGCATAAGGGGCGCGCTCCATGAGATCGAGCGCGGTCGCGTGCTTTTGAGAGGTGGCAACGTCGATCGCATAGATGAGGATGTTCGAATCGAGCGTGAACCTCACCCGGCCAGATCGCCATATTTGTCCTCGGCCGTCACCTTGCCGATGCCGAGCGGCAGGCCCTTGCGCATGAACGCCACGCTCTCGTCATAGGCCTTTTGCCAAGCCGCATCGCGCACCGGCCGCTTGGGGCGCAGCTCGGCGATGACCTTGCCGTTGCGGCTGATGTCCAGCACCTCGCCGGCTTCGACGCGCGCGAGGGCCTTCGAAATGTTGGCGTTGAGCTCGCGGACCGAAAGGACGCCCATGGTGCGCTCCATTTGCTAATGTAGCAACAGTAGCAACAGTAGCACCAATGTCAATCCGCGACCGGCGGCGGGGCCGCGCCGCGGCTCTTCTTCAGCAGCAAAAGCAGCGGCGTGGCGAGGAGCGAGATGATCATCATCGCCTTGAAATCGTCGATATAGGCGATCATCAGCGCCTGCCGGTTGATCTCCATGTCGAGCATGGCGAGCACCGTCTGGGTCGCCGCGGGGGCGCCCTCGGTGATGGCCGGCGGCACCGGCGGAATCGAATAGCGGGTGATGTGGGACGCGAGGTCCGAATGGCTCACCTGGACGTTGCGGGCGAGCAGCAGAGTCATGATCGAGATTCCGATAGAGCCGCCGATGCTGCGCGAGAGGTTGAACAAAGCGGCGGCCGTGGTCCGGTATTTCGCGGCGAGCGTGCCGAAGGCGACCGTGTTCAAAGGCACGAAGATGAGGCCGAGGGCCAGGCCCTGAACCGCGCCGCTGACGATCACCGGGCGCGAATCCATCTGCAGGCTGAAGCCCGACATCAGCCACAGCGACAAAGACATGACGAGGATCCCGGTCAGCACCAGCAGGCGGGCGTCGACCTTGCCCACGAGACGGCCGACGACGACCATCGAAACGAGCGTGCCGACCCCGCGCGGCGCCGTCAGGAAACCCGATTGGAGCACCGAATAGCCGAGCAGGGTCTGGAGCAAGGGCGGCAGCAGGGCGAGGCCCGCGAACAGCATCAGCCCCATGATCGCCATGAACAGAAGGCCGGTCGTGAAATTGCTGTCGGCGAACATCTTCCGATCGAACAGCGGGTAGCGCGCGGTCGCCATGTGGACTGCGAACATCCAGATCCCGGCGACCGCCACGGCGAACTCGATCCTGATCTCCCAGCTCGCGAACCAGTCCGCCTGCTCGCCGCGATCGAGCATCAGCTGAAGGCCGGCCAGCGCGAGCGCGAGCATCGCGAAGCCGAACATGTCGAAGCGCCGCCGCGCCCTGGGGATGGCGGGCATGCATCGCGCCATGAGCAGCGCCGCCAGCGCGCCGATCGGAAGGTTGATCAGGAACACCCAGCGCCAATCGAAGCTGTCGGTCAGCCAGCCGCCGAGGACCGGCCCCGCGATGGGGCCGATCATCACTCCGGCGCCGAAGATCGCCATCGCCGTTCCGTGCTTCTCGCGCGGATTGATGTCGAACAACGTGGCTTGGGCGAGCGGGACGATGAACGCCCCGGCGACTCCCTGGACGGCCCGGAACAGCACCATCTCGGTCAGGTTCTGGGCGACGGCGCACAGCAAGGACGCGCCGGTGAAGACGATTACCGACCAGACGAACAACGGCTTGCGCCCGATCCTGTCGGCGAGCCAGCCGGTGATCGGAATGGCGATGGCGGAAGCGACGATATAGGAGGTCAGCACCCAGTTGATCGTCTCGCGCGTCGCGCCGAGGCTCGCCGTCATGTGCGGCAAGGCGACGTTGGCGATGGTCGTGTCGAGGACCTGCATCAGCATTCCGAGGATCACCCCGGCGGTGACCATCGCGTGCCGGCCCGGGCTCAGCTGGTAATGCTGCGCCGCTGCGGGGGCGGAGGCCACGGCCCTAGCGCCGCGAGGCTTGCTGCTGGCGCGGCCGCTCGCCGGTGTCGACGGTGACGCTGGTCGAAAGGCCGGCGATCATCGGCCGGCCGGGATCGCGGTCGATGGCGATCCGGACCGGCACGCGCTGGCGCACCTTGACCCAGTTGCCGCTCGCATTCTGCGCCGGAAGGACCGAGAATTGCGATCCCGTGCCCGCCCCGATGCTGGCGACGCGGCCCCTGACGTCCAGCCCCGGATATGCGTCGACCTCGATCTCGGCGGGCTGGCCGACATACATGTTGGCGAGGTCGGTTTCCTTGTAGTTGGCCTCGACATAGGTCGTGGCGCTTCGAACGAGGGTGACGACCGGAACGCCGATCACCACCGCCGCGCCGACCTGCAGCCGGTCGGTCTGGCTGACCACGCCGTCGGCGGGCGCCCGGACCTCGGTTCGCGACAGGTTGAGCAGGGCCTGCTCGCGGGCGACCCGGGCCGCCTCCACCGCCGGCTGGCTTGCATCCCCGCCGCCGCGCAGGGCGGCTCCGGCGGTCGCCGCCGCGGCGCGGGCATTGGCGAGGCGCTCGCGCGCTTCCTGGAGGTTGTGGAGCGCCTCGTCGTGGCGGCTGCGGGTGATCCAGCCCTGGCGCAGGAGAGCATGAATCCGCGAATATTCGGTTTGCTGATAGGCCAGATTGGCCTGCGCACCCGCGATGTCGGCGCCGGTCCCCGCCGAACGCGCTTCGAGCTGGTTGACCTGCACCTCGGCGGCGGCGATCTGCGCCTCGGCCTGGGCCAGCGCGATGCGGAACGGCCGCGGGTCGATCCGGAAAAGAAGCTGGCCGCGGCGAACCCGCTGATTCTCGTGGACCAGGACCTCCTGAATCACGCCGTTCACTTCAGGGGCGACCGAGACCATGTCCTGCTGGACATAGGCATTGTCGGTCGAGACGTAGCGGCCCGAGGTCAGCCACAGATAGCCGCCAATGGCGAGCAGGATCAGCGGGACCGAAAGCATCAGGATGAGCTTCCACGGCCTCTTCTTGCGCTCAGCCTCGGGCGCCGCTTCGACCGCGGTTTCGGCCTGCACCTTGGGGTCCGCTTCGCTCATGACGCTTCTTCAAGTCCCTGTTCGATCTGGTCGAGATTGCGGCGGATACGGGCGAGAACGCGCAGCGCCGCCTCCCGGTCCGACTCGGTGATGCCGGCGAGGATGTCGGCGTTGAAGCTGAGCCCCATCGCCTCGAGCTTCGCGAGAACCGGCGCGGCCTCTTCGGTGAGGTGGATTCGCCAGGCGCGCCGGTCCGCCTCGTCGCGCCGGCGCTCGACCAGCCCGGCCTCCTCGAGCCGGTCGATCATTCGGCAGAGCGTGATCGGCTCGACGTCGAGCGCCTCGGCCAGCTCCACCTGGCGAATTCCCCCGCCGCCGCGGTGAAGCCGTGCAAGCACTCGCCACTGCGCCTTCGTCGCGCCCAGCACGGCCGCGCGCTTGTTGGCCTCGCGGCGGATGAGCCGCGCCGTCTCGACAATCTCGAACGCGAAATTTTCCATGGCGGCCCGCATATAATAAGCAGGCTTATTAAATCAACCGGGGGGCTTCCGGCTTCCTTGATCAACTGGCGACGCCATCGCCCCGGTTGCCCGCCGGAGTCGCCGACGTGAGGTTGAAGATCCGGGCGATCAGCGCCTCGATCGCCTGGAAGACGGCTTCAACTCCGAAGCCGGCCACGAAGGAAATGGCGGACGCCGAAAGGGTGACCGGGCCGAGGATGTTGTCGCCGTCCCCCTCCCCGCCGGGCGCGGAGACGAACAGCCCGATGCAGGCGCCGATGACCGCGCCGAGCGCGAGCTGCTGGAACGACAGATGCAGGTCGCGCGGGCTCAGCAAGCTCGCCCTGATCTTGCGCGAGAGCGAGCGAATGATCGCCGCGCCGGCGCCGAGCAACCCGTAAAGGAAGGGCAGCACGGCGGTGCCCATGATCGTCGCCATCGCCGCAGCCCGCGAGGTCGCGTCGGCGACCTTGGCCGGGTTGGAGCAATCGCCGAACAGGTCCCAGCACAGCCAGTCGGCGAGGCGGCGCTCGATCCGCTGCTTGTCGGCCAAGGCGTTGTCCCTGGCGTTGCACAACCGGGACTGATCCGCGGTCTGGTAGGGCTTGGTTGCGCAATAGGCGACGAAGGGCCTGGTTGCGGCGGCGGGAGCGCTTGTCGCCGCCTGGCCGGTCGCCAGGCCGGCGGCGGCGCGGGTGGCGCGCTCCCCCCGCGGGGTGGCGGCAGGGGAAGGCGAGACGACGCCCGCTTCGGCTTCGTCCACCCGATCCTGAGCCGTTGCGACCGCGACGCGCGCAGTTTCCAGTTCGGCGAGCGCCGCATTGCCATAGGCGACGTACCAGGAAATGGCGCACGTCAGGAGCAAGGCGAAGACGAGGCTGAGGCTGATCCACAGCATCGCCCGGCGAAACCCGGCTGCCTTGCCGATCAGGTCGGGATAGGCGGTCTCGGCGAGGGACCGGCGGGTCGGGGGGCGATGCTGAGGGGCCTGGTCGCCCTCATGCTGACCCCAAAGGGAGGCCAGCCTGGATCGCTGCGGCGCCGCGTCGCCCTGGGTGACCAGCAGGGTGAAGGCAATGGTCGATCCGCTCGCCGGGGCGGACAAGCGATTGAGATAGTCCTTGGCGCGGATCAGCAGCGCGGCATCGTCGGCCTTTTCTTCGTTGGAGCCGTCCGGCGGCCAGCTGATTTCGCAAATCTTCTCGATCCAATCCGAGTCGAGCCCCTGTTGCTTCAGCTTCTCCTCGGTCGTCCGTTCGGAAACGGTGGTGTTGGGATTGCCCGAGACGTTGTCGAGCAGCAGGTGAACCTCGCTGAGCTCGCGCAACAGGACGAAGACCTTGGGATCGCGGCTGCCGCCCTTGCGGAAGCCTTGCGGGGCCGTCTTGCGGCCACCGGCCTCGTCCAGGCTGTCCCCGACGCCCGCCGCATCCTGGTCAGCCATTTGAGCCTCCCTCGCGCAAGACCCGGTGCAATGGTCGCCGGGTTCGGCCGCGTGAGGCGCAAGATGACACTCCCCACCCTTTGAGGCAAGTTCGGTCGTTACTCCACCGCAATGCCTGAATATTGCGCCGTCAGCCGACCGTTTCGAGCAAGCCTTCGAACAGCCGGCGTCCATCCTGGCCGCCGTGGGCGGCTTCCACCATTCGCTCGGGATGCGGCATCATGCCGAGCACGTTGCCGGCCTCATTGAGGATGCCGGCGATGCCGCGCGCCGATCCGTTGACGTCGGCGCGATAGCGGAAGGCGACTCTCCCTTCGCCCTCGAGCCGGTCGAGCGTCTCGGGATCGGCCTGGTAATTGCCGTCATGATGGGCGACGGGGATGACGATCTCCTCGCCCGCCTGATAGCGGGCGGTGAAGGCGGACTGGCTGTTCTCGACGGTCAGCGCCACGTCGCGGCAGACGAAGCGGATGCCGGCGTTGCGCATCAGCGCGCCGGGCAGAAGGCGCGCCTCGGCCAGCACCTGGAAGCCGTTGCAGACGCCGAGCACGGCGACTCCACGGTCGGCGGCTTCCTTCACCGCGCGCATCACCGGCGACTGCGCGGCCATCGCCCCCGATCGCAGATAGTCGCCATAGGAAAAGCCGCCCGGCACAGCGATCAAATCGAACCGGTCGGGCAGCGCGCTCTCGCGGTGCCAAACCATCGCCGGCTCGGCGCCGCTCACCAGCCGGATCGCCTCGGCCATGTCGCGATCGCAATTGGAGCCCGGGAAGACGATCACGGCGCTCCTCACGCCGCTTTCTCCCCCCGCTCGATCCGGTAATTTTCGATCACCGTGTTGGCGAGCAGCTTGCGGCACATCTCGTCGAGCGCGTCGTCGCCGGTGGAATCGTCGACCTCGAGCTCGATCAGCTTTCCGGCGCGAACGCCCTTCACGCCTTCGAAGCCGAGCCCTTCCAGCGCGTGATGAATCGCCTTGCCCTGCGGGTCGAGAACGCCGTTCTTCAGGGTCACGTAGATGCGGATTTTCATCGTCCGGCCTATGGCCTCAAGCGGGAACGGCCGCAAGCGTTCACCGCTCCTTTACCAGCCTGTGCGATCCTCCTTTGTGCCGGATCTAGGGAGGTCCTCATGCTTGGCGTCGGATTGGTCTGTTTCCTTGGGCTGTTCGCCTTCGGCGGTAAGATGCTCGGCTGGAGCGACCCCGCCGGGCAGGTGCAGATGGGGCTGTTCATGTCCTTCATCTTCGGCATCGTCTGCGGCTACCGCACCAGGAGCTGAGCCGCGGGGCTGGTTTCGCGGCCCCCGACGCCCTATTTTAACGCCATGAGCGAAATCGCCCTTTCCCCGTCCGCCGCCGCCCGGGTGGCGGCGATCGCCGAGCGCCAGAGCAAGCCGGCGATCCTGCGCCTTTCCGTCGACGGCGGCGGCTGCGCCGGCTTCCAGTACCGCTTCGGCCTCGCCGAGGAGATCGACGCGGAAGATGCGCGCGCCGTACAGGACGGCGTAACCCTGGTTGTCGACCCCATCTCGCTCGACCTCGTGCGCGGCTCGGTGGTCGATTTCGTCGAGAGCCTCGGCGGCGCCGCCTTCCAGGTCACCAACCCCAACGCCGCCTCCGGCTGCGGCTGCGGCACCAGCTTCGGAATCTAGGACCAAACGGAGTCACCCCGGCGAAGGCCGGGGCCCATGAACGCGGCCGATAAGAAAGAGGCGAGAACCTCGTCGAATCTTCCCAAGTGGTTCGGTTCATGGGTCCCGGCTTTCGCCGGGATGACTCTCGCTAAGGCCCGTCAGCGAGTCCCGTAGGTCCGGTCTCCGGCGTCGCCGAGGCCGGGGATGATGTAACCGTGATCGTTGAGCTGCTCGTCCATCCCCGCCGCCCAGATCGGAACGTCCGGATGGGCGGCGCGGACGGCCTCGGCGCCCGGCCGCGCGGCGAGCAGGCAGACGAAGCGCATGTCGCACACGCCCGCCTCCTTCAGCCGGTCGATCGCGGCGATCGCCGTGTGTCCGGTCGCGAGCATCGGATCGACGATGATCACCAGCCGCTCCGCGCAATCCTCCGGCGTCTTGAAATAATATTCAACCGCCCCGAGAGACACCGGGTCGCGGTAGAGGCCGACATGGGCGAGGCGAGCGGAGGGCAACAGATCCAGCATGCCCTCCGCCATCTGCAGGCCGGCGCGCAAGATCGGGGCTATGACCAGCTTCTTGCCGGAAATGGCCGGCGAACGGGTTGCCGCGATCGGCGTCTCGATGTCGATCAACTCGGTCGGCAGGTCCCGCGTCACTTCGTAGCAGAGCAGCGCCGCGGTCTCGCGCACAACCGAGCGGAACAATTGGATCGAGCTGTTCCTGTCGCGGAGCAGGGTGAGCTTGTGCTGCACCAAAGGGTGCGAAACGATCGTCAGTCCGTCCATCTAGAATACCGTCCCGTCGCTGATGATGGTGAAAGGGGGGCCCCCGCCCGGGCGTAGCTCGGCCGCGATTCGGCGGCCGGCGAGCCAGGAGCCGCCCTCGAGCATCCGGGCGAGAGGAAATTGGGTCGCCGTGACGCCGAGCCGCTCGCGCACCAGCGGCGCCATCCGGTCGAGCAGGGCGACGGTCATCGCTCGCCAGGCGACGATCAGCGGATCGGAGACGTTGTGCGCTCGCGTCGCCGCGTCCGGATCGGCCAATCGAAGCACGCCGGTGTCCACGAAGAGGCCGCCATTGCGATATTCGGCCAAGCCGGTGAGCCCGTCCACATCGACCACCTCGATGCCCGATTCCTCGAGCGGCTCGATCAGTGAGTAGGACAGCCATTGCGAAAGCTTGTGCAGGGGCACGAGTCCGTCGCTGGCATCGTCGCGGCGGATCGCCGGGTGGCGCCAGCAATCGCCGAGCGGAACGCCGCCGATCGTGAGCCTGTCCGCCCAGATCGGGCCGAGCGCCTCAAGCAGAGTCTCGAGAATGGCCGGTGCGGGGAGGCGGCCGCCCTGCGCGCGCCCCGCGAGCGTATCGTAGAGGCCGCCGGGACGGCCGTTCGGGAACAGGTCGGAGCGGGCGCGCACCTGCTCTCCCAGCCGGCGAAGCAAGGCGGCTCGGCCGTCGAGGCCGAGGAGGGGATTGTCCTCGCCGGCCTGAAAACCCTCGGCGAGAGTCCGGGCGTCGAGCGACGCGGGGTCGTCGAGCGCGCCGGCCTCGAACATGCGCTGGCTGGCGACGGCGAGGCCTTCGGAGCGGGTATAAGTGCCGCCGCCGACCGGATCCACGAAGCGCCAGCCGGGGCCGGTGCCGGCATCAAGCAGCACGGAGAGGATGACGAGATCGAAGGCGGCGCGCGCGCGGCTCGCCGGGTCGCCCTCGGGCAGCTTCGGCCGCCCGGCGACGAAATGGCGGGCGCGGGCGTGGAAGGGAATCTGGAGATCCGGATATTGGTCGCGCGTCGTCGCGGCCGTCAGGTCCGCCGCGGCCGGGAGGCGGTCGAGGTCGACCGCCCATCCCCCGACCCCCCCGACAAGCGCGATCTCCAGCATCTCGTGCGCCCGCTCGCGGACCGCGGCAGCACTCAGCAGAGAGCGCATTGCATCAGTCTGCATGCCTGTATCCGCCGTCACTCAGGCGACCCGTGCTCCGGCGAAGGCCGGAGCGGTGGATAGGGCGCAGTGACCTCCGGGGCTTTGCTCATGGCCAGCGCTCCGGCCTTCGCCGGAGCACGGAAGGCGCAAGAACATCAGAATTTCCCGAGGTCGCGGCCGACGGTGGAGCGCAGCTGGTCCTCGCTCGGCGCTCCTTCGGGCGTGAAATAGCCGGCCGCCTTCTTGGCCTCCATCTCGACGCTGGCGTCGGGCGGAATGAGGTCGTCGGGGATTGGCACACGCTCGCCGATCTCGACTCCGCCGCCGACGAGCGCGTCGTATTTCATGTTGGACATCGAGACGAAGCGGTCGATCCGCTCGATCCCCAGCCAGTGGATGACGTCGGGCATGAGCTGCTGGAAACGCGCGTCCTGCACCCCGGCGACGCACTCGGTCCGCTCGAAATAGGTCGCCGCCTGGTCGCCGCCCGGCTGGCGCTTGCGCGCGTTGTAGACGAGGAACTTGGTCACTTCGCCCAATGCGCGGCCTTCCTTGCGGTTGTAGACGATCAGGCCGACTCCGCCTTCCTGCGCCGCCCGCGTCGCCTCCTCGATGCCGTGGGTCAGGTAGGGCCGGCAGGTGCAGATGTCGGAGCCGAACACGTCCGATCCGTTGCATTCGTCGTGGACCCGGCAGGTCAGCTTCTTCTGCCCCAGCGCTTCGGGATCGCCGAAGATGTAGAGCGTCATGCCCCCGATCGGCGGCAGGAACACGCTGAGATCGGGCCGGGTGACGAGCTCGGGATACATGCCGCCGGTCTGCTCGAACAGGCAGCGGCGGAGCGCGCCCTCGCCGACCCCGAACCTTTCCGCGACGCCGGGCAGCCACCAGACGGGATCGACCGCAATCTTGGTCACCGAGACGTCGCCCGCCTCGTGGACGATCTCGCCGTCCACCGCGAGGCGGCCGTGGGCGATCGCCTCCTTGATCTCGTGCAGAGTCAGCCGCGCCTTTGTGATCGCGATCGAGGGGCGAAGATCGATCTCCTCGGTGATCAGGTCGGCGAAATCGTGAGCGACGCGGTGGCCCCATGGATCGAGCGAGACGATCTTCGTGGCGTCGCCCCATTGCTTGTGCGGCCCGATCTCGCAGACTGGCGACGTATCCTGCAGGTCCGGACGCGCCTGCGGGTCCATCGCCCCCGAGGAGATGGCGAGCGCGCGATAGATCGAATAGGAGCCGCCATGGGCCCCGATCGCGTTGCGCAGGCTGCCGGAATTGACGGTGGCGATCACCGGCCCGCGCTCGGCCGCGCTGGCCGCGCCCCAGTGGAGCGGAAAGCGAACCGGCCCGCGCGACCCGGGGTGGGATGTGAGGCGGATGTGCCCGCTCTTCGCCTCCGGCGTTGAATTCATTCCATTATCCTCCCCCGGGCTCATTGCCCGCTTGCGACCACGCTACGCCGGTAATGCGGCGCGTGCTAGGCTTTGCGTTTCCGCGCGGTTAGAGCGGCCCGATGAAGATCGTCAGCTACAACCTCAACGGCGTCCGCGCCCGCCTGCCGCGGCTGATCGAATATCTGGACGAGCAGAAGCCCGACGCGCTCTGCCTTCAGGAGATCAAGTGCGACGACGATTCCTTTCCGATCATGGATATCCGTGCCGCCGGCTATGACGGCGCATGGCACGGTCAGAAGGGCTTCAACGGAGTCGCCATCCTCGCGCCCGCGGGCAGCCCGGTGGCGCTCCGCCGCACGGGCCTGCCCGGCGACCCCGACGATACGCACAGCCGCTATATCGAGGCGGAGGTGGCGGGGGTGACGATCGGATCGATCTATCTTCCCAACGGTAATCCGGTGGGCACCGAGAAGTTCGCCTACAAGCTGGCCTGGATGGATCGCCTCCGCGCACACGCTTTGGAGCTGCTGGCCGAGGAGCGGCCGACGGTGCTGGCCGGCGATTGGAACGTGATTCCCACCGACGATCCCGACGACGTCTTCTCGGCCAAGGCGATGCGCCACGACGCATTGATGCAGCCTGAAAGCCGCGAGGCCTTCCGCCGGATACTCAACCTCGGCTTCACCGACGCCGTCCGCGCCCGCTATCCCGAAGGCGCGGTCTACACCTTCTGGGACTATACCGCGGGCTGCTGGCAGCGCGACGCGGGCTTCCGCATCGACCACCTGCTGCTCAGCGCCCAGGCCGCCGATCGCCTGCGCGACGCCGGCGTCGACAAGGAGTATCGCGGCCGCGAAAAGGCCAGCGATCACGCGCCGACCTGGGTGGATATCGACTGACTTCGTCCGGTTGACAGGCGCAGCGCCGAGGCTGACAATCCCGGATGGGGGAGACGCGGCCGATGTCGATTGCGCGCGTGCCTATCCTGTTGCTGGCATTGAGCCCGGGCTTGGCCGCCGAGGGCGTCGCTCAGTCGCCTCCACAGCCGCAGCAACAATCGCCCGTATCCCGCGGCGCGATCGTGCAATTGGGGACGGAGTTCGAGTGGACCGACACGCGTATCGATGTCGGCGAAGGCGACCAACTGACCATCACTGCAAGGGGGCTTGCTCGCGAAGCATCTCCGGCCCAGCAAGCGCCCGTCGATCCCGACGCGCTCCAACCCGACGTGCAGGAAGCCGATCCTTCTCCCGCCGATCCGTCTGCGATGGGCTCCGCTACGCCCGCGCCTCCGCCGCTCGACCCAGCGGGGCAACCGGGTTCCGACAATCTGAGCCGGCCGCTTCAAGGCGCTCCGCTTGGTGCCGTCATTGCCCGCATCGGCGGCGGCGAGCCGTTCGTGATCGGAAGATCCTATTCGGCAGTCTCGCGCGCCGCTGGCCGGCTCGAGCTCGGCATCAACATCAATCGCCAGCTGGGAGCGCGGCTCGGCTTCCGCCCGATATTCGAGGTGGTCGTGCAGGACGCCACGCCGCCGCTACCCTCGCCGCCGCCCCCACCTCCGCCTCCGCCGCCGCCACCCCCTCCACCGCCGCCGCCTCGGCCCGAGGAGCCGGACTGGCTCATCCCGCTCTTGCTCGGGGCGGGTGGGATGCTCGTGCTCATGACGGCGGGATGGTCGATCAAGCGCCTCCTCTGGCCTAAGCCGGTCCCGCCGCCCCTGCCGTTGCCGCACGTCACAGTGGATCCGTCGCTAGACCGCAACGCTGGCGCAATCAGGGGTCACGAAATCGGCCTCGCGGGTCCGGACGTCCGGCTCGGCGCGGTCCTGGCGCCCGGCGCCACGATGTTCGAAGGCGGCGAACCCATCGTCGAACGGGAGGAGCGGGAATGACTGAACGGAGGGCGATCAGAATTTCCGATCTCTTGCCGGAGGGGCTCTCGCTCGGGCCGGCGGTCGATCAGGAGATGCGCGACAATCCGAATTCGTGTCCGGCGGGCCTCGCCTGGGATTTCATCGCCGATGAAGCCTCCGGCGTGTTGCGTGGGCTGCTCGACTGCGACCTGATCGCCCTGCTCGCGCAGGGCTGGGCCAAGGCGAACGCGATCCGGGCCTATGCGGATCCGGCGAAGCATCCCCCCGGGGAAACCGCCATCGTCCATCTCGCCGAGCACGAGTTCGTGCGCGAGGTCCACCCGGTACTGAAGGTGAGCGTGGCCGGCTGCCCGCCCTTTTCGATGCGCTTCACGCTCGCGCTCACGGCGAAGGTGCGCGGCCTCGCTCTGTCGATCGAGAGCGGGCACATCCTCGCCGGGTCCGCGGGCGACGCGTCGGTCAGCGCACAGCTCAAATATGGCGCGTGCGATCTGACCGACGCGAAGGAATCCCGGAAGGTCGCCTTGCCCGGGCGCTTCGTGTTCACACCCAGCATTCCGATCCCGCCTCCGGCCAATGGAGCCTAAAAGTCGATCGAGGCGCGCGCGTAGAGGAAGCGGCCGTTGAAGCCGAAGGGCGAGAAGCCCGAATAGGGCAGATAATATTGGTTGATCGGGTAGACGCCGCCCACCGACGCCGGGCGCGCGCCGAACGGCGAGCGATCCGGGTAGACGTCGAAGATGTTGTCTGCGCCGATCGCGAGGTCGAGACGGCCCGCCGCGCGGTAGCGAAGCTCGAGGTCGGTGATCCACTTGGCCCCCAGGAGGATATCGTCGGGTCCGAGCAGGACGAGGCTGTTCGGATCGGCGATCGGCGCCGTAGCCCCCGGCGCGACCACGTCTCCGAACCGGGTCGTCCGAACCGTAAGGCCGAAATCGCCGAGTTCGCCGTCGGCGCTGAGCACGATCTTGTCGCTAGGCTGGCCGTCGGTGAAGCGGATGCCCTCGACCCGGCCAAACAGGACTATCCCGGGAATGGTCGCGAGCGGCCCGAGATTGTTGAGCCGGCGCTCGATCGTCGTGTGGTTGTAATTGTAGGCGGCGGTGAGCGTCCAGGAGCCGACGTCGGACGTGCGGAAGTGGTAGGAGGCGACCGCGTCGACTCCGCGGGTGCGGGTGTCGAGGCCGTTGACGAAGAAGCGCGCGGCGCCGACGCTCTGGAAGCCGTTGGCGTCGAGCACCGCCTTGACCGCCGCGTTGACCGCCGCCGTGCCGCTTCCGGCGGCGCCGAGATTTTCGGTCAGCACGATCCGGTTGTCGATGTCGATGCGGTAGAAATCGACCGTGAGGGTAAGGCCGGGGACCGGATTGGCGGTGCCTCCGAAGCTCAAGTTGAGCGACTTTTCGGGCTCGAGATCGCGCGAGCCGAGCGCGCGCGCCACCGGGCTGTTGACGGCCAGGGTCGAGATGTCGACCGGCAGGCCATTGATGAAGTTGGTCGAGGTCGTGGTGAAGAATTGCTGGTGCAGCGAGGGGGCGCGGAAGCCGTTGGAGATCGATCCGCGAAGCGCGTAGCCGCTGACCGGCTCGTAGCGCACGGCCAGCTTCCCGTTCACGGTGCTTCCGAAGTCGGAGAAATGCTCGAAGCGGCCGGCGAGGACGGCAGTGAAATTCTCGAACAGATCGGCATCGAGCTCGACATAGCCGGCAAAGCTGTGCCGGCCCTCGTCGGTCGTGCTGGCCGTCGGGATGCCGGGGAAGCCCTGGGCGCCGGCCGGGGCGGCGCGGCCGGGGAAGCTGCAAATGCCGGTGCCGGCATTGTAGACGCCCTGCTGGGTCGCGCAATTGGCGGCCGTGGTCGCGAACGAGGCGCGGAACAGCGGGCCGGTCGCGAAGGACTGCGTATCCCCGGGGCGGATCTGGAAATTCTCGCTTCGATATTCGGCGCCGACCGCGACCGAAAGCGGCGTTGCCAGGCCGACGTCGTACTGGCGCGAGAAATCGAGGTTGGCGACCGTCTGCCCGTAGCGAAGGCCGCCCGCGTCGAACACGTTCTGGCTGTTGGTGCCGAACGAGGTGTTGAGCGTGTTCCTGACCGTATAATCGAAGCTGTTATGCCCGTAGCCGATCGAAAAATCCGCGTTCCAGCCCGCCACCTCGCCGCGCACGCCGGCCGTGCCCGCATAATCTTGCAGGTCGGTGTCGATATAGGGGAGGAAGCCATCGGCCGTCAGAGGTACGAAATTGGCGGCATTGGGCGTCTGGTTGGGCAGTAGCGCGCCGAAGTCGCGATTGGCGGCGGCGTTCTGGTTGCGGTAGTTGGCGGCGCTGAGGCCGTCGCGCTCGCCGTAGGAGCCGAAGGCGTAGAGCTCCCAGCCGCCGCCCACTTCCAGGCCTGAATTGACGAACAGGTTGATGTCCTGAGTCTCCGCATCGCCATAGCGGAATTCGAGCCGGTTGAAGCTCAGCTCGCGCGGATCGAAGGCCGGGGGCGCCGGCCGGTTGTAGTTCGGCCTGAGATCGTATCCCGCGCGATTGGTGGGATTTCGGTCGCGATACTCGGCGGTCAGGTTGACGAACCCGTTCGGGCCGATCGGAAGGCCGATATTGGCGCCCAGAGTGTAGGTCTGCCCGTCCCGCGCGTGGCGCTCGCCGTCGGCGGTGGCGGCGAAGACCCGATTGTCGGCGGGGTCGAGCAAGGGCTGGCCGCCGCTGGTCTGCAGGCCGGTGACGTTGGCGACGTCGTTCAAGGTGGTGTGGTAGCGGCCGTAGGTCGCGGTCACGCGCCCACCATGATCGGCGCCGCGCAGCTGGATGTTGATCACCCCGGCAATGGCGTCGGAGCCGTATTGCGAGGAGGCCCCGTCACGAAGCACCTCGATTCGGCTGATCGCCATGCCCGGGATCATGTTGAGATCTACAGCCGCGCTTCCGCGGCCGACCGTGCCGTTGATGTTGAGGAGGGCAGAGACGTGGCGGCGCTTGCCGTTGACCAGCACCAGCGTCTGGTCCGGGCTCAGGCCGCGCAGGGTGGCCGGGCGGAGCGCGTCGGTGCCGTCGGCGATGGAGGGCTGCGGGAAATTGAACGAGGGCACGAGATTGTTGAGGATCTTGTTCGTTTCGGTCTGGCCGCTGTTCTGGATCGCCTCGGCGCCGATCACGTCGACGGGCACCGGGCTGTCGGCCACGGTGCGATCGGTGCGCCGGGTGCCGGTGACGATGATGGCGGCGTCGGGAGCGGGATCCTCGTTCGCGGCGGCCGGCGGCGCCGCGGGCTGCGGGTTCTGCGCAAGCGCCGGCGAAGCGGCCAGGGCGAATGAAGACAAGCTCGAAAAAAGCGCCACGCGCGTCGGATTGATCATGATTGCCCCCCTCGGAAACGAACGTTTCGAAGGTGAGCTTAGAGTGTTTTCGCGTTCTGCAAAGCAAGTTCTTGAGAAAGAGAAAAATTGAGGCTTACGCGCCTCTTGCGAAGCTTCTGCGACGGCAAGAAAATAGTCGCTGCTGAAAGAGTGGCGCGCGGTGGGACTTGCGTTCCCCACGATGCGTTCGGTCGGCCTGAGGGCCGGACCCGTGCTACGGCAGCAAGATTTACCGTGTCACGCGCGCCGCGACTCACATAGCACGGTCGCCGTGGGGCACGAATGCCCCACGGGGCGGTTTTGCGGTGAAGCGAGCCGCTTTGCGCTCAACCGCGTTTCTGGTCGCCGCGATCGCCCTGGCCCGAAGAAACCTTCGTCTTGGCCTTCTGCCGCCGGTCGGCGGCGAGGCTGCGGCCGACATCGTCCGATTCCTTGAATCGTCCCTTGCTGTCGCGGCGGACGTAGCGTTTGTCGGTGCCCGTATCGATCAGTTCGCGTGCGCTGCCCATTTGGTTGCTCCTTCAAAGCATTGGAGCAAGAACGGGCGGATTCCACGCCGGTTCCGGTCGGCGCCGCGGCCCTCGAGCCGCGGCGCCCGCGGGTCAGCAGCGCGTCGAGCGGCCGAGCGAGCCGTCGGCGTTGATGACCGTCATCGTATTCTGGTCGATCGGCGAGAGGCGGATCGTCGCCGTCGCCCGGCCGGTCATCGTCAGCCGGTCGCCGTCCAGGTTCCACAGGCCGCCTGCGCCGTTGGCGGTGATGAAGCGGCCGTCTTGGGTGAACTCGATCACGTCGCTGCAATCGCCGTCGTCCGACCAGCGGCCGACGACGAAGGCGCGGTCGAGAGTGACGGGGCCGGTGCCGGCCGGCGCCGCGCCGCCCGAATCCTTGCCCCCGGAGACGCCGGCGATTTCGTTTGAAGCCGCGCTGTTGCCGTTGGCCGAATCCTTGCCGCCGGACGCATTGCCCGCCGCCGCGTTCGCCGAACTGTCGTTCGCGCCGGCGCCGCGCTGATTGCAGCCCGCCAGAGTGATCAGCACCGCAGCAGAAGCCAGAGCCAAAACCTTCATCTCGATTGCCCCCTTAGTTGCAAAAAAGCGAATCATAATCCGGCGGAAAGAGGAGGGGAAGCTTCGAAAATGCGCCGCCTAGAGCGGCTTTTCGTAGATCCGGTAGCGCCGGTTGTTCCTGCTTTCGATCGCGTCGGCGATGGAGATCATCGGCGTGTTGTCGTCGAGGATCCAGCCGACCTCGGCGCGGACGATTCCGTAATGGCCGTAGCCCGCGCGCCGGATATATTCGATCATCATGAAGGCGAGCTGGCTGGCGAGCCGGGTCGCGTGCAGCTTGCTCACCACGCCCATCAGCGGCACGCGCCCGCCCTTGGGCCGCATCTTTCGAAGGCGCCACAATAGCTTGAACACACCGAACGGAAACAGCTCGCCCTTCAGGTCCTTGATGAACTCGTTGATGTCGGGAAGGCCCATCATGAAGGCGACCGGCTCGCCGTCATATTCGGCGATGAGGATCATGTCCTCGAGCACGATCGGCTTCAGCTTCTTGCCGGCATAGGCGATTTCGCTGTCGGTCAGCGGGATGAAGCCCCAATTGTCGGACCATGCCTCGTTGAGGATCGAGAGGATCAGCGCCGCCTCCTCGTCGAACTTCTTCTTGTTGACCTGGCGGACGCGGATTCGCGGGTTCTTCTCGCCCGAGGCGACGATCCGCTCGATCAGCGGCGGGAAGCCGTGCGAGGACGGCACGTCGTAGGTGAAAAGATCCTTGATGCCGCGATAGCCGGCGCCCTCGACCCAGGCTTCGTAAAGCGGCGAATTGTGGCCCATCATCACCATCGGCGGGTGATCGTGCCCCTCGACCAGCAGCCCCGGCTCGTCCCAGATGCCGAGCGAGAAGGGGCCCATGGAGCGGGTCATGCCCTTGGCGCGGAGCCAGTTCTCGGCCGCGGCGAACAAGGCCTTGGCGATCTCCTCGTCCTCGGCCTCGAACATGCCCCATTGGCCGATCCCGGCGCCCATATGCTCCTGGACGAGGCTGTCGACCTGGGCCGAAATCCGCCCGACGACCTTGCCGGAGCGCCTGGCGAGGAAGAAGGCGGCCTCGGCATGCTCGAACCAGGGATTCTTGCCCGGCGTGATCAGGCCGCGCACCTCGTCCTTGAGGGGCGGCACCCAATTGGGATCGGAAAGATTGAGCCTGTAGGCAAGCTCGACGAAGGCTTTTTTGTCGGCCTTGGACGCGACGGGGACGATGGTGATTTCGCTCATGAGTGGCTGATAGCCGCTCGCTTCGGGCGAGTCACCGCGCGGCGAGCAATGTCCCAAAAGCGCCATATTGCAGCTTTAGGCCGCGCTCCCATATGGAAACGGCAAAGCGCTCGCCCGCCGCGGCTGAGCGCGCTACGACGACAAATGGAAACACATGACGTGAAGACTGCACAGGAAGCCTCGGTCCTTTGGCGCCCCTCCTTCTGGAGACGCGAGCATCATCTCGACAAGATGACTCTGCGCGAGCTGGTGATCGCCTATTTCCAGTATCCGGCGATCATCGCCTATCTCGCCTTCGCGGCCCTTTCGCTCGGCCTCTACGCGTGGCGCCCCGCGCCGGCGGCGCCGACCTTGCTCGCGATTCTCGCGGCGAGCCTCGCCTACCCGCTCTTCTGGTACCTCATCCACCGCTACGTCCTTCACAGCCGCTGGATGTGGCGGCACAAATGGGCGGCGTCGACGTGGAAGCGGATCCACTACGATCATCACCAGGATCCCAACCATCTCGAGGTCCTGTTCGGAGCGCTCCACACCACGCTGCCGACGATCGCGCTGGGCGTCTTCCCGATGGGCTATGCGATCGGCTCCTTCTGGGGCGCCGGCCCCTCGGCTGCGCTCGGGACAGGCTTCATGGCGCTGGCGACGGGCATGGTCACGACCTGCGTCTACGAGTTCGTCCACTGCATCCAGCACCTCGCCTACAAGCCCAAATCGCCGCTGATCGCGGAAATGAAGAAGCGCCACATGGCCCACCATTTCCACGACGAGAACGGCAATTACGGGATCACCACCTTCTTCTGGGACAAGGTTTTCAAGACCTTCTACGACCGCCCCGAGCGGCCGAAGAAGAGCCCGACGGTGTTCAACCTCGGCTATGACGAGGAGGTGGCGCGGGAGTTTCCCTGGGTGGCGGAGCTGAGCGGGGGTGTGGCCACCGGGCATCCACGGCAGCGGGAGAAATCGGCCTGAAGTGGTACTTCAGGCCGAGCGGCGATCGTTAATCGCGCAAGAGCCTTCACTCATGGCGAGCTACCACCAAAGGGAGAACCTCTTTCAGCTCTGGGAGGCCAACGGCCGTCGCCTACCTTTTCGTGCCTGTAAGGAAACCTGGAACCCCTCGGTGTCGCAGGTTGAAGTGGAAACGATCGAGATCAAGAAGTGGCCCTATGGGACAGCGTGGGGCTGTTTCGTTCGAGCTGGCGAAAAGCAGCCCTACGGCAAAATCGCGAACGCTGGCACCTTACATGGTTCAAGGTGGATTGAGTCTCACGGACTTTTATCACCCGGCCAGGCGGTGGCGCGGGAGTTTCCCTGGGTGGCGGAGCTGAGCGGGGGCGTTGCGACGGGGCACCCGCGGCAGCGGGAGGGCATCGCCCGAAAGTAGTATTTTCGGCCGGGCCGATCAGGATTCGAGCGGAAAGCCGGCGGGATCGTCCAGCCACGGATTGAACAAGGCCGCCCCCGAGCGCGCCACATCCTTCGTGTTGCGCGTGGCGAGATAGAGGCCATGCTCGATCGCCGTCGCCGCGAGGAGCGTGTCGATGACCAGCGGAGGGTGGCCGGCCTCGGCCTTCACCCGGGCCGTAATTTCGCCCCAGCGGGCGGCGACCGCTCTCGAAACCGGCAATGTGCGGTCCTTTAACCGCTCTTCCAGCGCATCGCGAAGTCCGGTGAGGCGCGCATGTTTCGGATCGGCCGGATCGAGCAGAAAGAGTCCCTTGTCGAATTCGCCCAGGGTCAGGACGCTCAGAAAGAGCCGCTCTTCGGGCTGAACCCGAAACCATGCCTCCACCCGCGGTGCGCAATTGCGCTTGTTCAGCTCGCTGATGACGTTGGTGTCGAGCAGCCAGCCGATCAAAGATCGACGTCCCGGCCGTAATCGGGCTCGCGCGTGAGATCGAGGCCCTCGAGATCGACGCTGCGCAGGAGCTCGAGCAGGCTGGGCCGCTCCGCCGGGGCGGGGCGCAGCTTTTCGTATTGCTCGCTGCTCAGGACGACCGCCGCCTCGCGCCCGCGCACCGTGACGGTTTGCGGGCCCTCGCTGGCGGCGCGGCGCACGACCTCGCTGAACCGCGCCTTCGCATCCTCGAGCTTCCAGCGGCCCTTGCGTTCCGCGACCATCGCATCCTCATCTGACTAGCTGGTCAGATCATAGCTTCGCGAAGCGGCGTTAGCAAGTTGGATAGGTCGGCGCGCTAGTCTGCTCTGATGGGCAGACGCCGACGACAATTGCCCGCGGACTGGCAGATCTATGTCCGCCGGCGCTCGTGGAACGAGGCCCGGATGATGATCTGGGGCGGGCTCCTGCTCGGCTTGCTCGCCTTTCAGGCCACGCGCTTGTGGCCGCCACCCGAAATCGCCGTCGAGGCCCCGGCGCCGCCTGTTGCCCGTCCCGATCCCTACGCGGAAGCCGAACGCTCGCGCGCCATTCTAAGGGCGCAGGAACGGTCGCCGCAACGGGCGGAACCGGTGGGTCGCGGGCAGGCAGACACCGTGCGCGTCTCGGTTTCCGTGCGGGTGATCGACGGCGATACGTTCGACTATGGTGGTACGCGCGTCCGCGTCGCCGATATCGATACTCCTGAAGTCCATGGCCGCTGCGCCTACGAGAGCGAGCTCGCGGCCCGCGCCACCGTGCGCATGCGAACGCTCCTCGCCGCCGGTCCGTTCGAGCTGCATTGGCTTGCCAGCGGCCGCGACGAGGACAGCTATGGCCGCAAGCTCCGCATTGTCACCCGCGGCGGGCGGTCGCTCGGCGACGTGCTGGTGGGAGAGGGGCTGGCGCGGACCTGGACGGGGCGGCGGGAGCCTTGGTGCTAGGCGATCCCGCGGGGCGTCTGCAGCAGCGGGGATCGCGGCTGAGGATCAAGTCGTCAACAAGCGAACATCGCCGATAAAGCTTTCAAGCGTCTGCAAATGGGGTCTGACTGACTTGGGGAACGACTTCACTAAGCCAGTGGGGACGACCAACCGAACCCCGGCCCCAACCATTTCGGCAAATTGGTTTTCCGAAACTCCCTGCTGCAGCGTGAGGAGGTGCTTGATCGGGATCCGGTCGGCCTCGCTCACCACCTGCCTCCACCGGTCCTTGCAGGTCGTCTTCACCGCCAGCATGCGGAGCCTTCCCGTCGGAAAACTGGCGTCCTTGTATGCGGCTTCCGAGGGAAACAGGAAATCGGGCCATTTGTTTGGCTCGGACTCGGGCTGATGTGAGAAATGCTGGCCTTCCTTGAGCTGTTCCTCAATGAAGATTTGACGGGTATGCAACTCCAGCGACCTGCCTGACCGAGCTTTTCGTCGCTGCAAAATGCTTTGTGCGTGGGCCAGGAAATCATCCACGGTGGAAAATCCTGCCTTTATGGCTGGAAACTCGATCGCACGCTCGACACTCTGGAAAATCTCATATTCGCAGTCGCGTCGTCGCAGGAGGCGTTGATCGGGATCGAGGCTGGAATCAGGTCGCAGCTCAATAGCTTTTCGAACCAGCTCAAGCCCGGTGGGGAATTTCAGGAACCATGACGCGGGAATCTCGTGATCGTCGAGACGGCAGTGCGTGCGGGCCTGAAGCGGTCCCAAGAGCGGCAATTGTGCCGGCGGCCAGACAATGGCCTTGCCAGGCTCGACCGGGCCGATCCGGTCCTCAACAACGTCCTCCTCAGTCTCATGCCGGCAAACCCAGACGTGGCAGTCCCGAGCCAAACCTTGGGCGTCAAGGCCAAAGGCGAAAACGGTCAAAGCGCCGGTGCTTTCCGGGTCCAACAGAGCTGACGCCGAACCGCCCAAATTTGTGATGCGGGTTTCGTTTCGGCCGTTCTTTGGGTTCCCGTGAAATTTGTTGTTGTAGTAGATCACCCGTGCTTCTCGGTGATCCAGGTGCGAGTCCAGATAAAGGTTCAGGTGAGCATCCGGGTTCTTCACCTCTGTTCGATTGATCGATGGAAGAATTTCGAACAGAAATTCCTTCTTGAGATGCGGACCATACTGATGGGTGCCGTTAGCGAGCGTGTCATTGCCCGAGAGCCGTTTGACGTACCATACGAATCCGGCGCCGCCGAATTCATCTAGCCAATCAGTCAGCTCAATCGTCGGCATCGGTCCCCCTGATTTCCCCCGCCTGTTCGCCCGATTTAAGCCACTCGGCGGCTAATTCGACAACTTTCTCAGGTCCCAGTCGGGATCGTCCCTTTAGCGCGCACTCCCATATCTGGAGGATCCTCCATCCCTCGCTTCGAAGAGCAGCAAAATTTTCAATGTCCCGCTCGCGATTCCCGGAAATTTTCTCGCGCCAGAACAAGCCACGACTCTTCGGCCATCTGAATAGATGGCAATCATGAGCGTGCCAGAAACAGCCGTGGATCAGAATGACAGCCGAATGGCGCGGCAAGACCATATCAGGCCTGCCACGCAGCTTTCGGTCGTGAAGTCGGAAGCGATATCCCCGGGCATGCAGCCCGCGTCGGACGATCATTTCCGGCTTCGTATTAGCCCCCCTTATGCCGGACATCATCCGACTCCGGGTCGCAGAATCCACTATGTCATGCGACAAGGGCAAACTTCCGCTCAGGCGAGACCGACTTCGCATCCCGACTGATGAGCCAAGGCTTCATATGCGCCGCGATGGATTTGACGACCGGAACCACGACGGCATTGCCAAACTGCCGATAGGCTTGCGTGTCTGAAACAGGTATCGATATTTCTGTTTTCCCCGGTGCCTCGAAGCCCATCAGTCTCGCGCATTCCCTTGGCGTCAGTCGACGGGGATTTTTCCCAAGCTGTTGCACCAGTATCTCTGAGCCGTCCTTATAGTATCGAGCCGAAAGGGTGCGCGCGACATCATCGGGACCGACCAACCCAAAGCCGAACCCGTTTCCCCGCTCCTGATGCTTGACCGCGTATTTCTGAAGATAGCCCCACAAGTGGTCCGTGAGCGTATATTTTTCGAGAACTCGACCTCGGCTATCCGTGTACGACTTGTCTTCCGGTTCGCTGCCGTCTTCGGGGTGCAAGACGCTCGATAGGCGAGGTCCCGTCATGGGGTCTGGCACTACCAAACTCTCAAAATCGAAACCATCATCGTCCTTGAAGCCGGCAATGAAAATTCGCTCGCGATTTTGTGGCACGAAAGATTTGGCATTAATAACTCTGCAGTGGACCTTATATTTTAACTCGTCCTCAAGAGTTCTGCAAATTACGTCGAAAGTACGCCCTCCATCGTGATTTACCAAGTTCTTTACGTTTTCCAGAAGGAAGGCGCGCGGCTGATGATGCTCGATAATTTCTGCGACGTTGAAAAAGAGTGTGCCTTGGGCCTCGCAGCGAAACCCGTGCGGACGATTTAAGGCATTCTTCTTCGAGACGCCCGCAATCGAAAATGGCTGGCAGGGGAATCCGGCAAGAAGGACATCATGCTTGGGAATCTGAGCCAGAGGGACCTTGGTAATGTCCCCCGCTAGAGGGTGCTCAAAACCAAAGTTGGCTCGATATGTCTTTTGAGAATACCGATCCCACTCGCTGGTGAAAACGCATTCGCCACCGACCGGCTCAAAGCCCCGACGTAGCCCTCCTATTCCCGCGAACAGATCGATAAACGTGAAGCTTGGTTCGGATGCCTGCCCGGAATTCGGCTCCGTCCGCTCCACGGCCTCGTTCCATCGTGATGCGCCCAGCAGTTTTTCAAGCACGAGCGGGGAAGGATCACAGCCCGCCTCGCTAAAATCTTCGTAGCGTCGGGCTTGCCGCGCCGAGACGTACGCCAGCGTGGCAACTTCGTCGAACGAGAGCCCTGCCATCTGCCGCAATCTCTGGAATTCCAGTCGGGCCTGGATGTTCATGCGGCGTCTCCCTGGGTCTGTTTCTGTCATAATGTCATAACGAGTCCCGCCGGAAGAACAAGAAGGAAACAGAGCTGTGGCGGGCTAGTCCCGGCCGGTGTCGCGGTCGCGGGTCAGATCGAAGCCGGACAGATCAACGCTCCGCAGGAGTTCGAGCAGAGAGTCTTGCTTCTTATCGGTCCGATGCTCGCCAGTCTGTGGCGGCTCTTTTGGTTTCTTGGCCATCACATCTTCACCGGACCCCTCAATGGATCACAATCTGTCAGAACACTAGTCCCCGAGATACGTAAAACCAAACCGGTAAAAATATTTTCCCACCCCCTTGCAAAATTGGCTTTCGTTTGCGATCCTCCTTTGTTCCGATTCGCGGGCGAGGCAGGATAACGATGGACCAAAAAGGACAAAAACAGAACAGGAAGAAGCCCTCGGCGCGTCGAACAGGCCCCGGCCAAGGCTGGCGCAAGGGTTTGCGCCTCACTCTCGACGGCCGCCAGATGGCGGCGTTCGTTGCGGCGGTCGAGGGCGGCGCGCTGATTGCCGACGCGGCTCGGGCCGCGGGAGTGGCGCTTTCGACGCTCTATTACCGGCGCGACCGGGATCCGGCGTTCGCGGCGGCCTGGGCCGAGGCGGTGGTGAAGAGCGGCGGGCCGGTGCTGGTGCTGGGCCAGTGCGGGCGGCGTTACCAGAAGCAGCGCAGCCGCCGGATGCGGTTCACCCGCGAGCGCAAGCAAGCCTTTCTGGATCATTTCGCGGGAAGCTGCAACCTCGCGGCGGCGGCCGAGGCGGCGGGCGTCTCGGTGGACTCGGTCTACGATCACCTGATGAACGATCCGGCGTTCGCGCAAGGCTTCGAGGCGGCGCTGCAGACCGGCTACCGGCTGCTCGAGGCCGAGACCCTGCAACAGCAGCGCGCGGCGCAGGAAGCCTATCGGATCCGCCCCAAAAGCGGGGCGGGCTTTGCGCAAAGCTTCGAGCGAAGCCTGCAATTGCTTCGCGAATATAAAAGCGGCGGCGCGGACGGGCGGATCGGGCGGCGCGCGCCGAAGCGCGTGCGCGAGCGCTGGACATTCGAGGAGGCGATGGCGGCGCTGGAGAAGAAGCTGACGGCGTTCGAAAGGAATGAGCGGCGGCGGGGGAAGGCGGCAGCAGAAGAAGGCCCCGCTGCGCGGGGACCCACCCCCGGCCCCTCCCTTAAGGAAGGGAGGGGGGAGTGTGGAGAGTCCGGGGCGGAAGGGGCCCCTCCACCAGCCTGCGGCTGGTCCCCCTCCCCCGGAAATCCGGGGGAGGATTTGCGGTGAGGGAGGAGAAATGGCGCAACTTGTTGCGGCGGGCGATGCAGCTGCGGGCGCACGAGCGGCGGCGGCTGTTCGAACTGCTGCCGCCGCCGGCGATCCGGGCGATCGACGAGGAATGGGGCTGGCAGCGGCTCGACGGGCAGATCGAACCCGAAGGCGAGTGGCGGATCTGGCTGCTGATGGGCGGGCGCGGCTGCGGCAAGACAAGGTGCGGGGCCGAATGGGTGTGGAGCCTCGCGCGCGCGCATCCGGACGCGCGGATCGCGCTGGTCGCGGCGAGCCTGGACGAGGCGAGGCGGGTGATGGTCGAAGGCGAGAGCGGGCTGCTCGCCGCCGCGCGGTCGGACGAGGCGCCTCTCTGGCGGCCGAGCAGGGGGGAGCTTGCCTTCCCCTCCGGAGCGGTCGCTCAGGCTTATTCCGGCGCTCACCCGGCGATGCTGCGCGGGCCGCAGCACCATTTCGCCTGGTGCGACGAACTGGCCAAGTGGCGGCGGGCGGGCGAGGCCTTCATGAACCTTCGCATGGGGCTTCGGCTGGGGACCAGGCCGCGAATCCTCGTGACGACGACGCCGGCGCCGGTGCGGGCGCTCAAGGCGATCGTGGCGGCTCCCGACACGGCGATGACGGGCGGGCGGACGGCTGACAATCCGCACAATGCCGAGGATTATCTGATCGCGATGACCGCCGAATATGGCGGCACGCGGATCGGGCGGCAGGAGCTGGACGGCGTGCTGTTCGAAGACGTGGAAGGGGCCTTGTGGGAGAGAGAGATGGTGGAGAGGCTGAGGTCGCCTGAAATGGGGACAGTTGCCGGCAACTGTCCCCGGCTGATGCGGATCGTGATCGGGGTCGATCCGCCCGCATCGGCGGCGGGCACGTGCGGGATCGTCGCCTGCGGGATGGACGCGGACGGAATGGCCTACGTGCTCGGCGACCACAGCATCGAGGGGGCGACGCCGAACGGGTGGGCGCTGAAGGTCGCGGCGGCGGTGGAGCAGTGGGGCGCCGACCGGGTGATCGCCGAGAAGAACAATGGCGGCGACATGGTGGGGAGCACGCTCGCCGGGGCGGCGCCGCATCTGCCGGTGCGGCTGGTCAGCGCCAGCAGGGGGAAGGTCGCGAGGGCGGAGCCGATCGCCGCGCGCTTCGAGGCCGGGCAGGTGAAGATCGCCGGGCGCTTTCCCGAGCTGGAGGACCAATTGTGCGGGATGACGGCGGGCGGCGGCTATTTCGGGCCGCGGGATTCGCCCGACCGGGCGGACGCGATGGTCTGGGCGCTGACGGAGTTGTTCAGGCCGAAGCGGGAGCCGCGGATCCGGGTGCTTTAGGGATATCCATGCGAGCCTGTCATTGCGAGGAGCGGAGCGACGCGGCAATCCAGCGGGCCTCGAAGCGGCACTGGATTGCTTCGCTATGCTCGCAATGACGGGGTCGCGCTAGGCCGCCGTGCCCTCTCTTGCCTTCACTATTTTATTGGCCAGATCCCAGTCCACCTGGCGGTCGACGTCGATCGGCCCTTCGGCGAAGGGCATCAGCACCGGGGCGGTCCTGAGGCCGAGGGTCCGGGAGAGGGCCTTCATCACCGTTCGAAGCGTGAACAGGCGGCTCTTGTAGAGGAGGAAGGCGAACAGGCCGAAGGCGCCGATCAGGCGCTTCGGCTTCTTGCCGAACTGGCCGCCGGAGTTGAAGATCTTCGCGCCGTCGAGCGATTTGGGGGTGAGCAAAGCGTAGAGGTTGCAGCTCGAAAAGGCGCCGTCGCGAAAGCGGTGGAAGGCGCGGTTTCCTTCGGGATATTTTTCGAGCACGAAGCGCGCCGGCGTGAGGCCGATCGCTCCGTCCTCGTCGAGCCCGTCGAGCGAATCGCAGAAATAGCGGACCATCTCGCCGGTGTGCAGCGCGTTGTCGCCGGTGGTGACGACCAAAGGAAGCATATCGGGGCGAGCGACCGCGGCGACGCTGGCGCCGATATTTTCGCGGGTGGGGACATAGTCGATGGCCCCGGCGCCGGGGAGGCCGGCGAGGAGCGCCTTCGCCTCCGCGATACTCTCCGCCTCGATGCCGACGACGATCCGCCTGAAGCGGCCCGCCGCGATCACCGCCTCGACCACGCGCTCGAGCATCGGCCGGCCGGCGATGTCGATGAAGCATTTGTGGGAGACTCCGCCGGCCTGGGCCAGCGGATCGAGATTGCCGCGGCTCGCGGCGAGGACGAGGGCGGTGTAGCGCGTGTCGCTCATGACAGCGCCTCGTAGAGCGCGGCCGTGAGCGGTTCAATCGTGGGAAGATCGGCGAGGCGCTCGAGCGCGTCCCGCAGGGCGGCGGCGCGGGGCGCGGGGAGGAGACCGGCGGTGCAGCCTTCGAACTTCGCCCAGAGCTCGGCGTCGGTGAACGGGCGGGCGAGGCTTCCGGCGGGCCAGGGGATTGCGGTTTCGAGCGTTCGGCCGTCGGTCAGGCGGACCTCGACCTCGGTCGGGAACTCGCCCTCGGCCTTGTCGACGGGGACGCGGTGGATGCGCGGATAGAGCGCACGGATTTCGGGGCGCATCGCCGCCGCGTCGGTGAAGTCGGCGAGGGTGCAATTGCCGGTGATTGCGAGGCAGGCGAGGCCGTATTCGAGGCTGAACTTGGCCTGCAGAGCGTCTTTGGGATCGGCGTACATCAGATTGTTGAGGTGGGTGACGGGGGCGCGGACGTGGATTTCGGCGATGTCGGCGGGGCCGAAGCCGTGGGCCTGGATCAGCTCCGCGAGGCCGTCCATCGCGCGGTGGGCGCTGCCGCAATTGGGGAAGCGCTTGAGCTTGAGGCCGCTGGAGAGGAGGAGGAGCGGGTCACCGACTCTGGCGGTCTCGAAGCGGAGGTTCTGGCCGTGCTCGACGTGGCTCAGCGTGTCGCGCAGCTGCTCGTAGTCCGGGCCGACCATCAGCCGGTTCATGCCGGTGGGCCCGTCGAGCGTAAAAAGGCCGGCGTCGATCCCGGAGCGGGCGAGGCTCGCGGCGAGGATTCCGGATTTCGCGGCGAGGCCGGCGTGCAGCGGCTTGGCCATGGTTCCGAACTGGCTCATGAAGCCGGCGGCCATGCTGGTCGCGAGCGAGACGGCGTGGGCGGCGGAGCGCGCGTCGAGCCACAACAAACGCGCGCAGGAGGCGGCGGCGCCGATCGCGCCGACCGTTGCGGTGGCGTGCCAGCCGCGGTTGCGGTGCGCGGGGTTCACCCCCTGGCCGACCCGGCCGAGGATCTGGAGGCCCGCGACATAGGCGTCGAGGCATTGGCGGCCCGAGGCGCCTTCCTGCTCCGCGAGGGCGAGGATTGCGGGGACGAGCACGGCGCTGGCATGGGCCTTGGCCGGATCGAAATTGTCGTCGAAATCGAGCGCGTGGGCCGCGGTGCCGTTGACGAGGGCAGCCCACGGGGCGGGGAGTCGGGCGCCCTGGCCGATGGCGGTGGAGCTGCCCGAGCCCCAGCCGGAAACGGCGGCGAAGACCTTGCGGGCGACGGGCTCGACGGCGCCCGGGACGGCGACCGCGATCGTATCGACGAACGCGCGACGCGCCGCCTCCCACGCCTCGGCGGGCCAGTCGGCGGGCGTTTCGGCGAGCCAGGCGCCGTAGGCGAGGATTGGATTGTCGGTCATCGGGGGGCGATTAGCATTGCGGCCGCGGTCGGAACAGAGAGCAGCATCGTTGCCTGCCTCGGAGGGCCCATGCTCTTTCTGACTGAAAGTGGCCGGTTACGGACTGGCAGCTATGGGTAGCGCAAGTGCGAAAGCGGACATCGCCGAGGTCGATCGCCGGGGGCTTGCAACAGGCGGTCTGCAGAATGTCAGGCGTTCAGAATCTCCTGGGATAGCTGCCGTTCAGTGCTGCCCTCGTGATTGACAGGCCGCTATTGATGACTGCCGCTCGCAACCTCTCGCCAAAATCGCTTTGCTAAATCCTCTTGCAGCGTCGACTTCCCACACTAGGCTAATATGCAGGGGGACGAAGTATGGGCTTTCGACGCGCGTGGAAGGGAGATGAGTGGCAGGCGTTCGCGCTGCAACTCGTCCAGCGCCGCCACGGCCCAGAGAACGTCCAGATCGTCCCCGACTCCGTCGGCGGCGACGCCGGTCTGGAATTCTTCACCACCAATGGCTGCCTATACCAATGCTATGCGCCGGAAGAGGTTTCGGACGTCAAGAAGGCCGCCAGCGCGATGAAGGCGAAGGCGGGCCGGGACCTTCCCAAGCTCTCCAAGAACAAGGACAAGATCGAAGCGATCCTGTCGGGCATTTCGGTCAATCGATGGATTTTGCTGTGCCCTTTCCTCGACAACAAGGATGTGGTTGCCGACGTCCGCAATCGCGGAATTGCCCTTAAGGGCCAGAGTCTCAGCTTCCTGGCCGACGACTTCGAAGCTCTGTGCCATTCGCAGGAGGATTTTGCCGGCGAGATCGAACAGCTCAAAGCCTTGTCGCTCGGCCCGCCCTTGAGCATCGACATGCCGACGCCTGTGGATGTCTCGGCCGCGGGTGAGACGTCGATCGGAACGCGGATCGATGAGAAGCTCGGACGAGCTTATGGTTCGGCCGCCACGGCGCGGCAGATCGCCACTCGGCGAGATGCTTATGTGAAAGCGCATCTTTACCGCGAGAATGCGCTCGATCAGCTGCGCCAGAACCATGCGGTGCTTTGGGAGCGCGCCTATCAATCGATCGAGGCGGAAGAGACCCGGCTGATTGCCGTTGGCGCCAGTTCGACCCTCCCCGCCGAGCAATTGCAGAGCAGCACCCAGAAGATCGAGGAATCGCTGGCGAAGGCGCTGCCCACGCTTCAAGCCGGCGTCATCACGCAGATCGCTTTGGGGACCGTCAGCGACTGGCTGATCCGCTGCCCGCTCGATTTTCCGGAAGCGGGCTGATCGTGACGGAGATCGATCTTGCCAACCGGCGTTTCTCATTTCGGCGCCGTCCGGTCCCGGTTCCCGGCGATCTTCGCATTGCATGGCGCGTCGCACTCATCATGGCGATGCTGGGAAGCTCGCGCGCCAATCGCGCTTCCCTGGCCAAACTCCACATCATCAACGACGCCATTCGTTCGGGTCAGCAGGACAAATTGAAGACGATCCTGTCCGGCACACACGCCGCAGTGCCGTGGAATCTGAGGGTTGAACCGGCATTCGCCCGCGCTGTTGATTTTGTCGTTGGCGAGAAACTGGCCATCTGGACGAAGGCGACCGGCCGGGCCGCGCTACAGCTCACCAAGACCGGCGTCGATGCAGCGGCAGCCGTAGTAGGCGTCGAGGATGCGCTGGTCGAGGAGCGGGCCGCCGTCGCCGAGCTGGCCAAGCTGATAACCGAGACTGGGGTCGGCGCGCTCCTTGGCGAGAAGGTGCGGGCATGATCCAGCTACGGCATCTGCGCCTGCGCTCCTTCACGGCGACGCGTGCCTTCGGCGCCGACATACCGTTCGAAGCCGGCCTCAATGTCGTCCAGGCGCCGAATACATCCGGCAAGTCGACCTGCCTGCAGGCTATCATCTATGCGCTCGGTCTGGAGCGGTCGCTTGGCCCGCAGCTCACGGTTCCGCTTCCCTATGCGATGCGCGAGCAAATCCACCAGTTCAAGGAAGATCCTTACGATCTCGTCCTGCAATCCTATGTCGAGCTTGAGATCGCCAACGCGCAGGGCGAGATCGTCGTGCTCCATCGCGATGTGGTCGGCGACAAGAGCACGAAGCTGATCCAAACCTGGAACGGTCCGTCGCTGAGCTCCGAAATTCCGCGCGGCGAACAACGCGATTATTTCGTTCTGGATGGCGGCTCGGCGACGAACGAGAGCGGCTTTCACGCCTTTCTCGCGCAGTTCCTCGACTGGGATCTGCCCATCGTCGCCCGCTACGACGGAACGGAATGCCCTCTGTATCTCGAGGCGATCTTCCCGATGCTCTTCGTCGAGCAGAAGCGAGGATGGTCCTCAATCCAGGGTCCGTTCCCGACCTTCTTGCGCATCCAGGATGTTGCAAGGCGGGTCATGGAATTTCTGCTCGATCTGGAGACTGCGAAAAACCGCCGGCGGCGTGCGGAATTGCGGGCGGCGATCTCAGAGTTGCTGGGGCGCTGGTCGGACCGTCGCAAGGGCATGGAAGAAGCAGCAGCCCGCGTGGGCAGAATCAGGGGTCTTGCCCTCCAACCGAGCGCAGAGTTTGCGGCGGCGCCGACGCTTGACCTGCAGCTCTATTATCAGGGCGAATGGACCCGGCTTGCCGATGTGCTGCAGATCGCCACCGGCAGGGTGGCCGAGCTTGAGGCCAGTCAGGTCGAAACCGTCGAGCAGGCCGCGCCGGACATCCAGGCGCGCGTGACGGACCTTCGGTCACAGCTCGACGCGCTATCGGCGATCCTAGAGGCGGTCCGGGGCGAATATGGCGCCGAAACGCAGGACAATGCGGCGCTCGAAGAGCGGGTGGCCGCGCTTGAGACGGATTTGAAGCGCAATCAGGATGCACAAAAGCTGCAGCGTCTTGGCTCTGAACTTGGACGCGCGGCGTCGGAGCATGTTTGCCCGACGTGTCATCAGGGTGTCTCGAACGAACTGTTGCCGACCGTCGACAGCGTGGGAATGGCACTCGATGAGAACATCGCGTTCGTCAAATCCCAGCTCGAACTTTATCGCTCCGCTCTGCTCAACTCGCGCGAGCGATTGCAGGAGATCGCCGCGCGCTATCGGGGGTCCGAACGGGATCTTCAGGACAGGCAGCAGCAATTGCGGGTGCTTCGTCAGGAATTGACGCGGCCCAGCGCCTCGCCATCTCGCGCAGCGATCGAGGAGATTGTCCGGCTCCAGGCCTTCATCGACCGTTTGGAGAGCATCGACGAGCTTGCGAACTCGCTGTTGGACGAACTCAGGGAGATTGCGTCCGAGTGGGCGCTGGCGACCAGCAGTTTGCGACAGCTTCCGGCTGACGAACTCACCGCGGCCGACAAACGCAAAATCGAGCATCTGCAAACCGGCATCCGCCGTCATCTCGAGCGCTACGGCTTCCGGTCTTTTCAGCCCGGCGAGATTTCTCTGTCATACGATAATTTCCGCCCTCTCGTGCTCCGCAACGACAAGGGTGAGACGGTGGAGAAAGAGATCAATTTCGAGATGTCGGCGAGCGACGCGATCAGGCTCAAATGGGCCTATTACCTGTCCTGCCTGGAGTTGATGCGCGATTTAAGCGTGAACCATCCTGGGCTGGCGATCTTCGACGAACCCGGTCAGCAGGAAGTGGAATCGTCCAGTCTTTTCGAGTTTCTGCGTTCCGCGTCGCAGTCCGCGCAGAATGGACAACAGGTCATTGTCTCCACATCGGAGACCTATGAAGCTGTCAGCGCGACATTAGGCGACACTGCTAACATTGTAAGTTTCCCCGGCTTCATCCTGCAGCCGATCGAGACCGGCTCCCCGACCTGATACACAAACCTCGGGCGCGCGAGCCAGGCACGCTGGCTGGCTGCAATGACCAGCGAACAGGTAGGGTGCATACTGGTCACGCGGCTGCACCGATTAACCGGCGGCTTTCGGGGGAGCGGTCAGAGTGGCCGAAGGTCGGACATGGGCGCAAATCGGACCTTGGTTCCGTCCAACCTGCGGCCCCTCAGCCCATCCGCAGCAACAGGATCAGCAGCACGAGCAGGATCAGTGCCAGCAGGAGCAGGATGAGCCAGTGCCAGGCGTGCCAGCGGTGCCGCGCGGCCGTACCGTGCGCGCCGTCTCCCCCGGACCCGTCTCCCCAGGGCCCACCATCTCCGCCATGCCCCCCGTGGCCGTCTCCGTCGCCAGGCATCGGGAAGATGCCGTCGGGAGTCGCCGGGACGGCGTAAGGATCGCCGCCGAGCGCCCGGACCTTTTCGGCGAGGAGGGCGAGGTAGCGGTGGAAGGTCGCGTGCCAGCGCGCGTTCGGCTTCATCTTCTCGGCCCGCCAGCGCATTATCGAGAGAAGCTGCAGGTGATAGGGCAGCATCGCGCCCTTGACCGAGACCGGGATGCCGAGCTGGAAGGCGCCGACCGTCTCGCGCCAGACGCCGGACTGGGCCGCCGCGGCCGCCACCGCCTGGGCTTCCGGATGCTCGACGATCAGCGCATGATCGCCCTCGTCGTCGAACAGCCTGAGATCGGTGACCAAGGTGCGGTTGCCGCCCAGATCGAACGCGCCGCGCGGGGGCGCGGCCGCCGCCGTTGCGCCGGTCTGCGGCTGAAGGAGGGCAGCCGCCTCTTCCCGCGAAATCTTCGTCACCCTGGGCGGCGGCGGCTCGACCAGCCGCATGCGGTTGGTGATCTGGCGGACGGCGAGATCGAAGCGTTGCCCCCGCTTCACGCCGATCGGGAAATCGGCGATCAGAACGCCAGTCCCGCGCTGCTGGCTCGGCGGCAGCGGCACGTAGCGGGTGCCGCCGCCGGGCAGCGCGATCGTGTGGGCGTCGACCTCGCGGATGTCGTGGCGCGCGTAGAAACGGTCGGCGAGCGCGACCACGTCGGCGGCCTGCCAGCCGGAAACGTAGATGCGCACTTCGGTTCCGTCGGGCACGGACCCGAGCCAGTCGAGCAGCAGCTCGTCCGGCGGGAAGGCCTCGCTGACCGTGTTCGGCGCCGCCTCGATCTCGAACGTGTGGAGCGCCATGCGCGACGCATCGAGGCCGGGATTGGCGATCTCGCTGAAGGCGATGTTGCGCTGGGCGAGCTTGTCGGAGGCGAAGGGCGTGGCGCCGTCCGGAATGGGCGCGCCGGGATATTCGATCTGGGCGACGATGCACTGATGCTCGCCGACCATCAGCTCCGACAGGCTCTTCATCCCGCCGCTGCCGTCGGGATTGGCGCTGAGATAATCGTCGCCCAGATTGTTGTCGATCAGGGCGCCGAAGATGACCGACGCGCCGGCGCCGACGTCCTTCTCGTTATTGCCGTCGGTCTGGGAGGCGTAGGCCGGGTTGCGCGCTTCGGCGACGACCGGGAAGGAGACCCAGTCGGTGTGGGCGCCGTTCCTGCCCGGCGCCGCCCATCCGCCCGCGGTCTTCTCGTAGCTGCCGGTCGCGCCATGAAAGGTGAGCGCCGCCGTGGTTGGCGAGGGGACGATTCGGAAGAAGACGCGAACGTCGTTCGCATCGGCCCCGCCGGGGCTCAGCCGGACCCGGGCAAGCGCGAAATTGTAGACGTTCTTCTTCGGATTTTGGGTGGTCTGCGGGATGGGGCTGAGCGCGGACTGCTGCTGGCCCGAGGGAAGGTGGACGAAGTCGTTGATCGAGATATGGTCGACCACGTTCTTCAGGAAATCGAGCGCGACGGTGCGCGAGGCGTTGGCGGCCAGGCTGTAGCCGGCGATGGACTCGCCCCCGCCGGCGACGACCGGGAAGATCTTGAGATCCGAGCTCAGCCAAACCGTGTCGTTGGCGTTGTCGAGATCGAGGCTGAAGGGATTGGCCGACTTGACCAGCTGGATCCACGCCTTGTCGGTCAGCGGCGCGGGGACGTCGAGAGCGTTCAGCACGGCATCGAGCTCGATCGTGTTGAACATTTCGGCGAAGGCGAAGGCCGAGGCGGCGTTGATCGTGAGCCGGTAGCGGAAGGTGAAGCGCTGGAGCCGGTCCGGCAAGGCGGGGTCGTCGCTGTCGACGCCGATCGCCTCGATCGAAAGGCCTGCGGGCTCGGCGAAGGTCAGCTGCGGCGCCCAGTTGCCGAGGTCGGTCGCCGACGGCGTCAGGTCGTCGAGCGGACCGCCCGGGAACTGGCTCGGCTTCAGCCCGTCGACATAGACCAGGACCGCGCCGTCATATTGCGGCTGGGCATTGGCCTCGTCCTGGCTGAACGTGCTGCGCTCGAGGACGATCGTGATCGCCGGCCGGGGCCGCGCCAGCCAGTCGGCGATGTTCGCGTAGACCGCCTTGATGTCGGCGAAGGCGCCAGGGACGGAGGGCGGATCGTAGGCGAAGCCCTCGTCCTTCACCGAATCCGGGCCGGCCTTGGCCACCTTGTCGGCGTTGTCGACGCTGCTGTCGCCGGCAAGGTTGATGTCGATATAGTGGTGGAAGGTCGAGCCGGTGACGATCCGACCGACCCCCGCCTGCCGCCCGTCATAGACGCTGAACGTGCCGACCTCCTTCATCGCCGAAAGCTCGGTATTCATGTCGAGGATGCCGTCGGTGACAGACTTGTTCGTGTAGCCGGTGGTCTGGCCGCTGGCGACGATCCGGGGCATTTCGCGATTGCCCGCGACCAGCGGGAACTCCACGAAGGATTCGGCGCCGATCGGGATCGAAAGCGTGTAATCGTATTTGTTGCCGACGTCGTCGAGCACCTTGCCTTCGTGCATATGGTCCGGAAAGACCGCGATCACCGTGGCGTCGTCGCGGCGGAGGATCGGGTGGACGGGCGGCTTGGCGGTGATCGTCTGCGGGGTGGAATCGGACTGGTTCTCGAACCAGACGAGGCTCGCGTCCCCATTGTAGTTGCTCAGGCCGCTGCGCTGGGTGGTGTCGGCCCGCCCAGCGCTGCTCCGCGGATAGTTGCGCGGGAAGGTGGGGAAATCGGTTTCCATCGGCGAGGAGCCATCGCCCTCGCCATACCAGGCGCGCATCACCCTGACGCGCGGGATGTGGCCGCACATGATCGAGCCGATGCTGTCGTGGTCGCCGGTCGCGAACACGCCGCCGCCGGCCTGCATGAACCTGGCGATCGCGGCAAGCTGGCCGACCATCACGGGGTCGCCGGGGTCGCCAAGACCCTTGCCGCTGGGGGTAACGGAGTTGAAGCCGTTGCGGCCGTCCTTGCCGATCATCCACAGCACGTCGAAATCGAGCAGGTCGAGGTCGGTCTCGAAATTGAAGTCCTGGTGGGTGGCGCTGGTGTCCGACTGGCGATGCGCCTTGGTCACCTGGTGTCCGGCCTCCTCGAGCGCCGTGACCAGCGTGATATAGGTGAAATCGTCGATGCCGTCGTCTGCCGAAAAGCGGTAGCCGCCGTCGAGCACCATCAAAATCTTCGCCATAGCCCAGCTCCCGCCAATATGAATGCGCCGCCGCAGGCATGGCCGCGGCGCGGATTCCGAATGGAAATCCTGAGATGATCCCGATTGCGGCAAAGATACCGCGACTCGATATTACTACTTCGGGCGAATATTCACAATCGAAGCGATGTGAACTGACTCCGTAATGAAATCCGAACCATCAATTCTTCGATCGATTGACCTCAATGAAGCCCCACCTGGCCGCGCAGGCTCGCGTAGATCGCCTGGGAATCGTAGCCCAGCCCGTTCCTGAACACGATCAGAGGCCGGGTGATGGCGCGGACGTCGCGCGCGAGATCGCCATCCAGAAGAACGATGTCGGCGCGCTTGCCCGCTTCGAGGCTGCCGATCTCGCGCTCTCGGCGGAGATAGATTGCGCCGTTCAGCGTGGCGATTCGGATCGCCTCGGGCACGGTGAAGCCCGCCTCGACGAGCAACTCCACCCCGCGCTGGTCGCCGAGGCCGGCGATGACGTGGCCGTCGCCGGTGGGGTCGGCGCCGGCCATTAAGAGGCCGCCGGCGGCGGCGAAGGCGCGCTCGAACGCCATTTCCTTGCGCAGCATCATGGCGAAGAAGGCCGCGGCGGGACGCTGGGCCGAGTGGCGGCGGACCTGCACGCGCCAGGTGTCCGGCGAAAGCAGGGCCTGGAGGTGCGGCGTCGCCTCGAGATCGGGCCGGTCGCCGCCTTCGAGGACGGCGAGGGTGGAGGTGATCGCGACGCGGCGCTCGACGAGGGTGCGGATCATGCGCTGGACCTCGGGCGCGTCGGGGGCGACGTTCTGGATGATGTGGCGGATCACGGCGCCGGCGCCGAGCGGCGCGTCGGCGCCGGCGCGGCCGCAATGGCCGGCTGCCCGCTGCGGGTCGAGCTCGCCGTCGGGCGCTCCGAACGGTCCGTGCTCGAGATTGTCGATGCCGAGGCGCGCCGCCTCCTCGTAGCCGACCGAGCAGAGGTGGCCGGTGACCCTCATTCCGCGCCGGTGCGCCTCGGCGATCGCCGCGGAGAGCTCGGCGGCCGAGATGTTCATATAGGCCTTGACCGAGGTGAAGCCGAGCGCGGCCCAGTGGCGCACCGCCTCGCGCGCCTCGGCCGGGCCGCGCAGCGGGTAGAGCTGGGCGATCGCCGGCGGCGCGCCTTCGAGATAGGGCGTGGTGAGATCGAGATCCGGGCCGATCAGCCGCCCGGCCTCGATCTCCCGCTTGATGCCGAGATCGCCGTGCGGATCGACCGAGCCGGCGGTGCGCGCCGTGGTCACGCCGCTGGCGAGATAGAGCTGGGGAAAGGTGACCGGCGCCTGGATGACGTTGAACGCCCCGTCGCCGGCGGACGTGCGGAACATGTGCTCGTGCATTCCGACGAGGCCGGGGATGGCGGTCTTGCCGGTCCCGTCGATTCGCGAGGCGCCCGCCGGCAGAGCGAGGGAGCCGTCGGGGCCGATCGCGGCGATTCGGCCATGGTCGATGAGGATCGTCTGGCCCGCGCGCGGCGCGGCGCCGGTGCCGTCGATGACGAGAACGTGCTCGATGGCGACCAGCGGGGAGCGCTCGCGGATCAGGGACGGCGCGGCGGGCGCCGCCTGCGGCCGCGCGCTGCCGGGCAGCAAGGCGGCGAGGGCGGCAAGGACGAAGAGAAACGGACGCATGGGCCGGGCCATCGGATCACTCCCGCTGTTCTTGAGCCTTCATGAAAAACGGTCTGAGCGGCAAAGGCAAGGGTCAGGCGAGCCGAAGACTCCGCGACAGGCCCCCGAGCGCCAGCCTGTCCTCCCGGGTGAGGCCGTAGCGCAGCGTCAGCCAGGAGGTGGCGGCCCACAGGATCGTGCAGGCGGCGAAGCGGGCGGGGCCGTGCAGCGCCTGCTCCGCGCCCCACATCAAGGCGCAGCCGGCGAGCGCGAGGCCGAGGCCCTGGACCAGCTTGTAGTCGAACGGATTGAGGCCGTCGCTCAGCTGGAGCTCGACGGTCGCCGCGTAGGTCGAGACGATCGTCGCGGCGCCGATGGCCACCGCCATGCCGAGCGGCCCCGTCGCCGGCACCAGCCAGAAGGCGATAGCCGCGAAGAGCGCCACGGCGATGAAGGCGTTGAGCGTCGGCAGAACGCGGTGGCCGATCATCTCGACGATCGCCGAGGCAGGGCCGACGATCGCTTCCACCGCGCGCGCGCCGACGAGGATGAAGAGCAAAGGCAGCGCGCCCTGCGCCTCGGGGCGGTAGAGGCTGAGAACGTCGACTCCGGCGAAGACCAGCAGGCCGGAGAGCGGGACGACGAGCGCGGTCGAGACCCGGCTGGCGAAATGGTAGAGCGGCCCGATTTGGCCGCGGTCGACATGGGCCTGGGCCGAGGAGAGCGGGCCGAGCACATATTGGAAGGCCTGGCGGACGATCAGGGGCACGGTCGAGATCTTGCGCGCGATCTCGAACAGGGCCGCGGCCGAGGCGCCGCGAGCGCCGGGAAGCATCAGGTTGAGAACCACCGGCGGCGCGTCGATCAGGGCGCGCCGCGCGAGGTTCGAGGGGAGCAGGCCGAGGCCGGTCGCGACCAGCTTGCCGGCCTCGCCGCGCGGCAGTGGCGCGCGCAGGATCAGGCGCAGATCGTAATAGCGGCCGAGCAGGCGGACGCAGAGCAACGCGGTCACCCCCAGCGAGCAGAGATGGGCGGCGATCAGGCCGAGCGAGCCGGCGCCGGCGGCGAAGAAGCCGAGCGCGAACAGGATGCGCGCGATCTGCTCCCAGAAGATGCGCAGGCGAATCTCGGGCCCGAAGGCGCGCCGCGCCCGGGCGGCGGCGGTGGCGACCTCGATGAAGGTCCACAAAGGCAGCGACCAGGCGAACAGGGCGACGGCCAAAGGCAGGCGGGCGGAATCCTCGGGCGCGGCGGAGAAGATCGCCGCGACGGCGTGGGCGTTCAGAGTGACGGCGAGCGCGATCAGGCTGGAGGGGACGAGGGCGATCAGCAGCGCCAGCCGCACCGCGCCGTGCGCTCCTTCCTCGTCCTCGGCCGGAACCACCCGTTGAAGGGCGAGCGGCATCGACAGGTGAACGATGTTGGTGGCGAGGTTCACCGCGCCCCACAGGACGATGTAGATGCCGTAGGTGGAGAGGCCGAACAGCCAGGTGTAGAGCGGCTGCGCCAGCGCCTCGATCAGCGCCCCAAGCCGCGAGAGGCCCGCGAGGCCGGCGCCGCGCGCGACGTCGCCCCGGGTGACGGCGGGGGCCGGAGGGGCGGGCGGATCGTCCTGCATCGGCCCGCTTATGCCGGATTGGCCCCGGCGACCAACCAATATCCCGCGCCCAGCGCCGCGCACAGGGCGAGCACCGGCAACGCGCCGATCTTGAGCCGGAAGATGGCGATAATGGCGACGGCGGCGAGGACCAGAGCGGGGAGGTTGGCGCTGGCGAGCACCGGCAGGTCGAAATCGAGCGGGCCCGCGGCGAACTGGCGCTGCTGGCGGAACAGGGTGTGGAAGGCGAACCAGAAAGCGAGGTTCAGGATCACGCCGACGATCGCGGCGGTGATCGCGGCGAGCGCCGCGGACAGCGCCTTGTTGCCGCGGAGGCGCTCGACGAACGGGGCGCCGAGGAAGATCCACAGGAAGCAGGGGACGAAGGTGACCCAGGTGGTGAGGATTCCGCCGAGCGTCCCGGCGGCCATCGGCGAAAGGCCCGTCGCCTGGCGGAACGCGCCCATGAAGCCGACGAATTGCGTGACCATGATCAGCGGCCCAGGCGTGGTCTCGGCCATGCCCAGCCCGTCGAGCATCTCGCCCGGCTGGAGCCAGCCGAACCGCTCCACCGCCTCCTGCGCGACCCAGGCGAGCACCGCATAGGCGCCGCCGAAGGTCAGCACCGCGAGCTGCGAGAAGAAGAGCGCGATCCTGCTGAACACGTCGTCGGGGCCGAGCAGGAGCAGCAGCGTCGCCACCGGCCCCAGCCAGAGCAGCAGAAGAATGGCGGAGATGCGCAGCGACCAGCGCAGGTTCGGGCGGGCGTGGTCGGGCACATGGTCGCCGAGCAGGGTGTCCCCGGGCTCGACCGCGGACGAGCCGGCCGGCCCGTGCCCCCCGCCGCCGCCGGCGAAGGCGGACGAGCCGGCCCGGCTGGCGGCATAGCCGATCAGCGCGGCGCCGACGACGATCAGCGGGAAGGGAATTGCGAAAAAGAAAATGGCGAGGAAGGCGGCGGCGGCGAGGGCGCGCATGACGTTGTTCCTGAGCGCCCGCGATCCGATCCGCCGCACGGCGTCGAGGACGATGGCCAGCACCGCCGCCTTAAGGCCGAAAAAAAGCGCCTCGACGGCATCGACGCTGCCCAGCGCCGCGTAGAGCCAGGAGAGGATCATGATCGAGACGAAGCCGGGCAGGATGAACAGCCCGCCGGCGATCAGCCCGCCCTTCGTCCGGTGCATCAGCCAGCCGATATAGGTGGCGAGCTGCTGCGCCTCGGGGCCTGGGAGGAGCATGCAATAGTTGAGCGCGTGGAGGAAGCGCTCCTCCGAGATCCAGCGCTTCTCGTCGACCAGGATGCGGTGCATGACCGCGATCTGCCCGGCGGGCCCGCCGAAGCTGAGCGCCGCGATCCGCGTCCAGACGCGCACCGCCTCGGACAGGGGAAGCGGCGGCGCCGGCACTTCGTCCTTCAAAGCCGGATCCCGAGCCGCGGCCCGAGCAAGGTCATCGTGCCGTAGAGCGCGACGGTCACCAGGCACCCGACGGCGAGCGCGGCCCAGAACGAGGCGCCCTGGCGGAGCATCCAGGGCATCAGCAGGAACATCGGCAGGGTCGGCAGGACGAACCAGAAGGTCGCCTCGGCGTGGGCGGCCATTCGGACCGGATCGTGGGTGTCGCGCCAGAGCCAGATCATGCCGAGGATGGACACCAAAGGAAGCGAGACGATCAGCGCGCCCCAGCCGGGGCTGCGCCGAGCGACCTCGGAGACGATCGCGATGATGATGCCGGAGAGGAGCGCCTTGATCGCCAAATAGAGCATCTCACTCCTCCGTCCGGATCAGCACCGCCTCGCCGACCAGCAGAAACAAAAGGAACGGCCCCCAGGCGGCGAGGAAGGGCGGGTAGGCGCCGAGATTGCCCATCGCGATGGCGAAATTGTCGGCGACGAAATAGGCGAAGCCGAGCGCCATGCCGATCACCGCCCGGACCATCAGGGCGCCCGAGCGGGCGAGGCCGAAGGCGGCGACCGCGGCGAGCAGGGGCATGAGCATCGTCGACATCGGGCCCGCGATCTTGTGCCACATGCTGGAGGAGAGCGTAGCGGTCGGGCGGTTGGCGGCCCGCAGATCGGCGATCGAGCGCCTGAGGCGCCAGAAATCCTGCTCGTCGGGATTGACCCGGGCGAGGGTGAATTCGTCGGGCGTGATGTCGCTGCCGACACGGACCGCGCCCATATGCTCCGTCAGGCCCGTGTCGACCGTGAACAGGGTCGCGTCGCGAAGCACCCACCCGGCTCCGGGCGCCGCGGCTCCGGTTCGCGCGGTGAGGATCCGCCGCAGCGTCCCGCCTTCGCGGCCGTAGATGGTGATTCCGGCGAGACGGACGCCGGAGCCCCGCCCGCTCACCCGGCTGACGAAGATGAGGTCGTTGCCGTGGACCAGCGACAAATTGGTCTGCACGCCGCTTTCGGGCGGGACCGGGCCGAAATCGGCGTCGTCCCACGCGCTCAAGGTGGCCGTCGCGCGGGTGACGAAGCGCTCGTTGAAGCCGAAATGGACGAGAGCGATCATCGCGGAAACGAGGATCAAGGGCGCGACGATCTGGTGCGCCGAAATGCCCGCCGCCTTCATCGAGATGATCTCGCTGTTCTGGTTGAGCCCGGCGAAGGTGATGAGGGTGCCGAGCAATACGGCGAAGGGGAGGAAGCGGGCGAGCAATTGGGGGAGCCTGAGGCCGACATAGCGCCACAGCTCCGCGTCGCCGTTGCCCGGATGGGCGAGGATGTCGCCCGATTTGCCGAGCAGATCGAGCATCATCAGGATTCCGACCAGAGCGACCAGCACCGCCGCGCTGCGCATCAGGAACAGACGCGAGAGGTAGAGCGCGATCCGGCGCGACGGGAAGAAGGACAGGTTGATCACGAGGCCGCCGCGCTCCGCCGCCGGCCGCGCCGGAACAGGCGCGCGACCGCCTTGGTCAGCCTGGCGAACAGCCGCTCGAGAGCGCCGATCGGCTGGCCGCCCGGAATGTGGGCGAGAGTCCAGTACATCCAGACCATCAGGCCGGCGAAGATGAGGAAGGGGGCCCACAGGGCGAAGAAGGGATCGATCCGCCCCTGCGCCCCCATCTGCTCGGCGTACTGGTTGACCTTGTGGTAGGTGACGACGAACACGATCGAGATGAAGATTCCGAGACCCGACGTGCTTCGCTTGGGCGGCACTGCCAGAGCCACCGCGAGCAAAGGCACGAGCAGCATCATCGCCACCTCGACCATCCGGAAGTGGAAATTGGCGCGGATCGCGTTGCGGCGCTCCCGCGGGAGGCTGGCATCGCCGCCGAGCCGCCACAGCTCGGGCACGGTCAGCTCCTTGGTGCCGTCGCCGCGGCCGCGGAAATTGCCGATCGCCGGAAGGTTGATCGGCAAATCGTGCTGGACGAAGCTCAGCACGCGCGGGACCCGATAGCCGGGCTGATCGTGAACCAGCCGGCCGTTGGAGAGGCGGAAGAGGATCGTCTCCGGATCGTCGGTGGCGAGGAAGCGGCCGCGATCGGCGCTGACCGCGACGGTCCGCCCGCCGCGCTCGGCGATGCGCAGGAAGACTCCGTGAAGATCGGTGCCGTGATTCTCGCTGCGCTCGATGCGCAGCGTCATCCGGCGCCCGAGACTGGTGAACTCGCCGACCTTGATCGACGCGCCGAGCGCGCCCGAGCTCAGCTCGTAACGCAAATTCTGGTAGGAATATTGGGCGTAGGGCTGAAGGAAGCCGACGATCCCGAAATTGAGCACGAGCAGGACCAGCGCGTAGCAATAGGGAATCCAGAGCAGGCGCCCGTAGCCGAGCCCCACGGCGCGCAGCGTATCGAGCTCCGAGGACAAAGCGAGCTTCCTGAAGGCGAGCAGGATCCCGAGCGCGAGGCCGACCGGGATCGCGAGGCCCAGATATTCGGGGATCAGATTGGCGAGCATCCGCCACACGACGGTGACGGGCCCTCCCTCGCTGACGACGAAATCGAACAGGCGAAGCATCCGGTCCATCAGCAGCAGCATCGCCGCGAGGCAGAGCGTGCCGACCAGCGGAATGAGGATCAGCCGGGTCAGATAGCGGTCGATTTGGTTCGGAAACTTCAAGCCTCAACGGTCCCCACGCGGCGCCTTGCCCGGCGGCTATAGAGGCAGGTGGGGGCGCGGTCATCGCCTTTTGGCCGGTTCGGACGCTCGGGGTGCGCGGATTTCCAACCTTTCGACGCCCCTTCGCCACTATTTCGCCGCAAGCGGAGACGATCTGGGCGGCCATGGGGGAAAGGCAGACGGCCTTGCCCGCGGCCCTTCATGCGCGCGCGGGCGTTCGGCCCTACCCTGGGAGTTTGGGAAATGAAGTTGAAGATTTTGCGGGCGGGACTTCTGGCGGCGGCGCTCGGCGCGCTGCCCGCGGCCGCCCAGGCCCAGCTCGGCGCGGACGCCGCGGCCTGCCGCTCCGGCCGGCCGTCGATCCTCGTCAATTTGAGCCATTTCAACCAGCGCACCGGCAACATCCGGGTCGCGATCTACAACAGCGCGAACACGTTTCTGCAAAGGGGCCAGACCCTTCGCAAGATCAACGTGCCGGTGACCCCGGGCGGGCCGATGCGGGTGTGCATCGCGGTTCCGCAGCCGGGGACCTATGCGGTCGCGGTGCGCCACGACGTCGACGGCGACAATGCCCGCGGCGACTGGAGCGACGGCGGCGGCTTCTCGCGCAACCCGAGCCTGTCGCTGATGCACCTTCGCCCGCGCTTCGGCGACGTCGCGGTCAATGTCGGCCAGGGCACGCTCGGCGTGAACGTCGTCCTCAACTATCGCTCGGGCCTCTCGATCCGGCCCGGAAACGGATGAGATGAAATCGATCGCGCTCCTTTCCAACCCGCATTCCACCGGCAACCAGTCGCTTCTGCCGGAGGTGAGGAGCTATTGCGCCCAGCACGCCGACATCTTCCACTACGAGGTGGAGCGGGTCGACCAGATCGCCGAGGCGCTGCGCTCGATCGCCCGGGTGAAGCCCAAGGTGCTGGTCATCAACGGCGGCGACGGGACGGTGCAGGCGGCTTTGACGGAGCTCTACCAGGGCGGCCATTTCGGCGACACTCCGCCGCCGGTGGCGGTGCTTCCCAACGGCAAGACCAACCTCATCGCCCACGATCTCGGCGCCGCCGGCGACCCGATCGAGGCGCTCGAGCGGATCCTCGCCGTGGTGCGTACCGACATGGTGCCGCACATCGTCTCGCGCGAGCTGATCGCGCTGACCGGCGGCCGGCTCGACGGCGAGCGCCCGGTGCTCGGCATGTTCCTCGGCGGCGCGGCGCTCGCCGACACGATCCTCTTCTGCCGCCACAAAATCTATCCGCTCGGCCTGCCCAATTGGGCGGCGCACGGGCTGACCTTCCTGATGGGCATCCTTTCGGTGCTGATCGGCCGGCGCTCGCGCCTGCTCCCCGGCAAATGGGCGCCGATCACGGTTTCGGTGACGAAAAGCGGCGAGATGCAGGGGCGCTTCGCTTTGGTCATGGTGACCACGCTCGAGCGGCTTCTGCTCAACGGAACGATGACCGGGACGGGCCCGCGCGCCGGGGCGATGCAGCTGCTGGTGATCGAGCGCAACCTGATCTCGATCCTCGGCGCGCTCTTCGCCGCGATCCGCGGCCGGCTCGGCCTTCACGCCATCCGCGGAGTCCATCTCGAGCGCGGCGACGAGATCCGGATCGCCGGGACGCGCTCGAACATTATCCTCGACGGCGAGATGTTCGAGGCCAATGACGACCGGCCGATCGTGCTGAGGCCGACGGCGCCGGTGCATTTCCTGCGGCTGGCGGCTTAGCGGATCAAAGTGGTACTTTGATCCGGGCGCGCGCGGTTGCGTCGGCTGAGTGAATCACATATATTTGCGTCGTGATCGAATTCGATTCGGCGAAGGATGAAGCCAACCGGATCAAGCACGGCGTGGCGCTCGCCTTCGGTCTGCGCGTGTTCGAGGACGGCGCGCATATCGTCCTGCCTTCCTCCCGGCCGATCGACGGCGAGGATCGCTACAAGGCGGTCGGGACGGTGGAGGGGCGGCTGTGGACCGTCGTCCATGTCTGGCGCGGCGAAACGCTGCGGCTGATTTCGGTGCGAAGGAGCAATGCCGGTGAACAAAGAGACTATGATCGCGATCCCGAAGGATCCGAATGACCCGGAGGATTTCGACGTCAGCGTGGCCGGCGTGGAGCGGGGGCAGATGGGGCGGCGGATCCGGATGCTTCGGAACCGGCTCGGCCTCAGCCAGGAGGCGTTCGCTCGGACCTACGGAATCCCGCTCGCCAACATCCGCCAGTACGAGATTGGCCGCCACATGCCCCCGCCCGCCGTGCGCGCCTATCTGAAGGTGATCGACAAAGAGCCGGAGCTGGTGGCGAGGGCGGTAGCGGACGAGGCGGCCTGAGGCTGGAAAAGGGGGGCTGTCCTGTTTGCGGCGGGAACCGCCCTCTCCCCGGATCGGCCGGGCGCGGCTAAAGGGGGGGCATGACTTCGCTTCACGATCTCGTCGCCGCCGAGCTTTCGCAGGCGGTCGATCCGCGCGTGGCGGCGATGGCGGGGGCGATTGCCGCCGAATATCCGGACGCCGCGCGGGCGGTGTTGTTCTATGGGTCGTGCCTTCGCGAGAAGCAGCTCGACGGGCTGATGCTCGATTTCTACCTGATCGTCTCCGATTACCGCTCGGCTTATGGGCGCGGGTGGCTGGCCTTCGCCAACCGGGTGCTTCCGCCCAACGTCTTTCCGTTCGAGCATGACGGGCTGGCGGCCAAATATGCGGTGCTGAGCGAAGCGGATTTCCGGCGCGAAATCGGCTTCAAGGCCGGGAGCACCTCGGTTTGGGCGAGATTTGCGCAGCCCTCCCGGCTGGTCTGGATTTCGAATGAGGCCATGCGGGAACGCGTAATAGATATCGTCGCCGATGCGGCTCCTACTCTGTTTCAATACACGATCCCGATGATGGAGCCGCACAAGGACGTGACCGTGATCGACCTATGGCGGCGGGGCTTTGAACTGACCTATTCCGCGGAACTTCGGGCCGAGCGCGGGCAGCGGCCGTCGAGCATCATCGAAGCGGATCATGAACGCTATGTTCGGATCGGCGATGCGACCCTCGCGCGCATCGCGGAGCTGACCGGAACCGGCCCAAATGGAGAGGTAGGCTTGGTCGCTTCGTCCGAGGCCATGCGACGCTGGTGGCGCCGAGCGCGGCGCAAGGGCAAGGCGCTGACTCTCCTTCGCCTGGCCAAGGCGACCACCACCTATGCCGGCGGCGCCGACTATCTCGCCTGGAAGATCAACCGCCACGCGGGGACGAGGATCGAGGTCAAGCCGTGGCAGCGGCGCTGGCCGATCCTTGGCGCGCTTACGCTGCTTCCTCGTCTGCTTTGGCGCGGCGCGATCCGCTGACCGGCGAGCGCGCCGAGAGCGCCGCGGCGACGGCGCGGGCGAGGGCGTCGAGAGTGAACGGCTTGCGTAAGAGGTCGCGCCCGGCGAGGTCTCCGGCGTCGCCCGCCTCGCCGACATAGCCGGTGACGAACAGGATCGCGATCCGCGGGTAGAGGCGCTGGACCTGGGCGGCGAGCTGGGTCCCGGTCATCTCCGGCATCATCACGTCGGTGACGACCAGCTCGATATCGCTGTCGCGCTCGAGGATCTCGAGCGCCTCGCGGCCGCTCGCGCATGGGGTGGGGCGGTAGCCGAGCTCCTCCAGAGCGGCGACGGTGGAGCGGCTGACCCTCGGATCGTCCTCGACGACGAGGACCGCGGCCCCGGGATAGGAAGGCGGCGGCTCGGACGAGCGCCGCGCCGCCTTGGCCGGGCGGGCGCTCGCTTCCTCGGCCGCGGCGGCCGAGCGCGGCAGGTAAACCGAGACGCTGGTACCGCGCCCGACCTGCGATTCGATCGTCACCTCGCCGCCCGACTGGCGGGCGAAGGCGAAGATCTGGGAAAGGCCGAGGCCAGTGCCCTTGCCGACCTCCTTGGTGGTGAAGAAGGGCTCGAACACGCGGTCGAGATGCTCGGGCGCGATGCCCTTGCCGGTGTCCGAGACCCGAAGGCGGACATAGTCGCCGGCGGGAAGCTCGGCGATTTCGGCCTCGGCGAGGGCGACATTGTCGACCTGGATGGTGAGGTCGCCGGCCCCCTCCATCGCGTCGCGGGCGTTGACCGCGAGGTTGAGGACGGCGTTTTCGAGCTGGGTGGGGTCGGCCCAGACGTGCCACGGCTCGGAGGCGAAGCCGGTGCGCACGCTGATCCGCTCGCCGATCGCCCGGTCGACCAATTCGAGCATGCCTTCGACCAGCTGCGCCGGGGCGACCGCCTCGGGAAGCAAAGGCTCGGCGCGGGCGAAGGCCAGCAGCCGGCGGGTCAGGGCGGCGGCGCGGGTGGCGCCTTCCATCGCATTGTCGAGGTGGAACTCGACCTCGCGGCGCGACCCGTGGAGCTTGCGCCGCGCGAGATCGAGGCCGCCGACGACGACCGCCAGCATGTTGTTGAAATCGTGGGCGATGCCGCCGGTGAGCTGGCCGACCGCCTCCATCTTCTGCACCTGGCGGAGCTGCGCCTCGGCGGCGGCGCGCTCGCGCGCTTCCTCCTTGAGCGCGGCGTTGGCGTCGGAAAGCTCGCGGGTGCGCGAGCGGACCGCCTCTTCGAGATCGAGCGCGCGCCACGCCTGGGCCTCGGCCTCGCGGCGCGCCGCCACGCCTTCGGCGTAGGAGCGCCAGGCGAGAAGCGCGAGTCCGAGCGCTCCGAAGCCGATCAGGATTGCGAGCCAGCCGAGCCATTCGGTGAAGGTGTCGGCGCGGGTGACGAGCCCCTGGGTCTCGGCCATTCGCCGCTCGAGATTGACGCGCTCGGCCCGGGCGATCTCCTCCAGCTTGCTCCGCAGCTGCCCGAGCGTGTCTCCGCGCGAGGCCTGATAGAGGAAGCGCAGGCCGTCCATCCCCTCCCGGCGCGAGGCGGCGCTCGCAGCGGGCGCGAGCTCGGCGCCGCGCCGCTCGTAGAGGGCGCGCAGCTCGACCGCGCGGGAGAGCTGGTCCGGATCCTCCCTGGCAAGCCTGGTCAGCTGACGGATCTGCCAGCCGGCGGTGCGCCACTCGTTGTAATAGGCGGTAAAGGTGACCGGCTTTTCGTCGAGCACGTAGCGGCCGAGCGCGGCTTCCGAGCGGGCGATGGTCGCGTCGATCGTGCGGGTGAGCAACGTGATCTCGGCGCTTCGCCGCTCCCAGCCGATCGCCTCGTCGCGGGCGCGGTTCGACCAGGTGATCGAGAGGATGAGGACGATCAGCGCCAGCGTGGCGGCGAGCGCTCCCGCGCTGATCCACAGCGCGCGCCACGGCGACGCGCCGCTCTCCGCGCTTCCAGTCTCCGGTCCCACCTCCGCCATGCGGGGAATCTACGGGATGCCGGAACGGATTGTGAAGCGCGCAACAGGCGTTCCGCCCCCCGCGAAGGCTCGGTTCACCGCAGTTTGGCTCTATTCGCAAGCAGGAGCGGCGAGGCGCCAGCGGACCGGGCCTCTGGAAGTCCCGGCATCACTTGACCCAATCCTCCGGCGATCAACCGGGCCCAACCCGTGTCGAGGGCGGATTCGGCGCGGCGACCGCGGCAGGCTCGCCGGCTGGCGCCGGCGGCGCGGCGGCCGCGGCGGCCGGCTCGGGCACGATGGCCGGCGCGCCGGCCAGCTTCCAGGCGGCGGCGACCACCGGCGCGATGAGCAAGACCTGCGAAAGGATCAGCAACAGGCTGATGATGGCCAAGCTCGACGCGCGCTGCTCCTCCATCAGCTGCGCCAGCGTCTCCCGCTGGGTCGACATGCGCAACGCCTCTTCATAGTCGCCACCGAACGGGCGGACGCGGTCGAGGATCGCCTGCGAGGGATTGAGCGGAACGATGAAGTAGCGTTCCGCCTCCGGATTCTCCTCGATCTTGACCGTGTGGCTGTTGGCGAACTGAAAGTAGGTGGTCAGGCTGATCGCGCCGATCGCCACCGCCACCGCGGCAAGCAGCGCGGCGCGCCCGTTGCTCAGATTCAGAATCCACGACCGCAATAGGAAAACGCCCAAGAGGACGATCAGGCTGACTGAAAAGGAGATGATCTTGACCAGATCAATCAGGGTCGGCGGAATGTCGACCAGCCCGAACACGACGGCGACGGCCGGGAAGATGGCGATCAGCGCGCCGAGGCCGCGAAGCAGGTTGGTAACCGAGGTTAGTCCGTCCATCAGTTGCACTCCACATTAACATTTGTGTTGGCCGCGGGGTTGACCGCCGCCTCGACCAGCTGCCACCTTTCGGACTTGATTTCCCGGTTGGGCCCGCAGGCCGGAAATGCCACGTAAGTGGCGCCGGGCTTGGCGCGTCTCGGCGTCCCGATCGGCCAGGGGCCGTAGGGCGAATTCCCACCGATCAGCCGGCGCTGGTCAGCAGCGGTTCGCGCCGTATTGATCATGATGTCCTGCCGGATGATCCAGAATTCCAGCGCGGTGCTCGACTTCACCGTGATCGTGGCAAGCAGCGGCCCTGGCGCCAATAGCGCAAGAAGAATCGCGCAGCAGATCAGTCGGCGCCGATTCATCCAGCCCCCCATGGACAGACGACCTGAATGGACCCGGAAGCATTCCGTTCCAAGAGCCGAAGATATACGCTCCGGCTTTGGGAGTCTCGAAAAAAAGAGCGGCAGCCGCCCCTGTCATGACTCTGCCAGTTGACAAATCATTCGACATCGAACTGGAATTCTTGCGGGAAGAGAATATGAATGGATGATCTCGAGGGCGGGAAGAATTGGCCGGGAGGGGGACAATCATGGCGCGCAGGATCACGGCCATTTTGCTTTGTGCAGGGGCATTGCTGGCGCTGGCAACCGCGGCTCCGGGGAACCAGCCCGTCAGTGGGCAGCCGGCTCCGCAGCCGGCTCCGTCGCCGCCGCTCGCTACGTGCCAGGCTCGTCCCGAGCCGTCGGCTCAAGCGTCGCGCACAATTGCGGTCGGCGAATGCATCCGATCGACGCTCGGGGAAAACGACCCGACAATGGAAGACATGGTCCATTACGAGGACTATCGGCTGACGCTTCGAGCCGGCCAAGGGGTTCGGATCGACATGGACGCAATTCCAGCGAGCGCCGACTCATTCGGCTTCGACACCTATCTCGAACTCAGAGCGCCCGATCAGGACGAGCCGTTGAGGGCCAATGACGACCGGACCGACGGTCAGGGCTCGCTCAATTCGACCGTGACCTTCACCTCAGCCAGCGCCGGCACCTACGTCGTGCGGGCTCGGGGTCTCGGTTCCGGCGTCGGCGATTTCACGCTAAGAGTGACAGAATTGCCGCCGATAAGGGACCTCGCCCTGGGCGGCGAAGCGATCGTCTCCACAATCGGGATCGACGATCCCGAAGCCAACGGCCGGCATTATGAGGAGTTCAATCTGCGCCTGGCTGCTGGCGACACCGTCCAGGTCGATATGGAGAGCACGTCCGGTACGCGACCCGGCGCCGGCGGACTTGATCCGTATCTCGCGATTTCCAGGAGCGAAGGGGAGGAGCCGTTCGTCACCAACGACGATCGCGGCGATTCCTTTGACGCGCGGCTCAGCTTCGTCACACCGGCGGAGGGCGTCTATCGCGTCCGCGCCGAGGGCCTTGCCGGAACGAGGGGAGAGTACCGCCTGAGCGCCACCCGGCTCACGACGCTGCCTGAGATAGAGATGCTGACAGGGGATCATGTCGAAGGGAGATGGGAGGACGGCAGCCCGGCGACCCTGCGCGACGGCACGTCCATCCGCTACCGGGAGTTCCGTTTCAGTGGGACCAGAGGCGAGCGGATTCAAGTCGACTCCGATTCAAACCTGCCATCCCGGCTGATGATCGGCAGGCTCGACCGCTCGTGGCTGGCCGAGCGCGATGAGTCAGGTTCAGGTTCCGAAATCCCTCCCTCGGCCAGCTTCAGCGACCCGCGCGACAAGCATGTGACCGTACTTGCGGTGTTGCCGGAAACCGGGACCTATGTCGTTCGGACCGAAGTTCCGGCGCCCCACCACGGCAGCTTCCAGCTGCGGCTGACGCGGGGCGGTTCGGCGTCGATCAACCCGGAACCGTTCGACCGCGCGCGGCCACTTTCCGGGCGGCTGGGGCCGGATTCCGGTCTCGTCCTCGATCATGACAGTTGGGGCGCCGTCCGCGCCTTCTATCGCCTCTATTCCCTTGAGGTTCACGCCGGTGAGCGAATCGTGATCACGCTCGAGAGCGAGGATTTCGACCCGGTGCTGGAAGCGGGCGGGATGACTGTGATCGGCTTCGCGCAGGCCGCCTATAGCGACGATGCGGACGGGCGTAATTCGCGGCTCGAGCTGGATATCGCGACGGACGGGTTGCTCTATCTTCGCGCGCGATCCTTCGACTCCACAGTCGGGGAGGGGCGTTTCACGATCCGCGTGGCCCCCGCCCCGGCGGCACGGCCTTCGTCCAACTGACGCTGGCCACGCGCATGACGGGCCGATCAGACATACGGGAGTCGCTCTAGCCGATCACCCCGGTCGTCCGGCCCGCCCGCTCGAACATGGCGAGGATCTCCCCCACTTCCGCCTCGCTGTGCTCGGCGCAGAGCGAGCAGCGCAGCAGGGTCATGTTGGCCGGAGTCGCGGGGGGGCGGGCGAGGTTGACGTAGAGGCCCTCGGCGAGCAGCGCCTCCCACATCGCGGCGCCCTGCTCGAGATCGGGCATGATCACCGCGATGATCGCCGATTGCGGCGCCTCGGTGCCGAGCTGGAAGCCGAGCGCCTTCAGGCCCGCGTGCAGGCGGCGGGAATTTTCCCACAAATGCGCGCGCTTGTGCGGGGCCTGCATCAGCTTGCGGATCGAGGTCGCGGCGGTGGCCACGACCGAGGGCGGAAGCGAGGCGGTGAAGACGTAGGGGCGGCAGACCAGCCGCAAGATCTCGAACTTGGGATGGTTGGAGACGCAAAAGCCGCCGACCGTGCCGACGCTCTTGGAGAAGGTGCCGATGACGAAATCGACGTCGCCCAGCACGCCCTGCGCCTCGGCGACTCCGCGCCCGTTCTCGCCGATGAAGCCCATCGAATGCGCCTCATCGACCAGCACCATCGCTCCGGCGGCCCTGGAGACGGCGACCATCTCCTTCAGCGGAGCGACGTCGCCGAGCATCGAATAGACGCCTTCCAGCACGACCAGCTTGCCCGCGTCGGCCGGGATCCGGGCGAGGCGCTTCTCCAGCGCGGAGACGTCGTTGTGGCGGAACGGCACGACCTCGGCATTGCCCATCGCGCAGCCGTCATAGATCGAGGCGTGGCTGTCGATGTCGAGGACGATGTAATCGCCCTTGCCGGCGATGGTCGAGATGATTCCGAGATTGGCCTGGTAGCCGGTCGAGAAGACCATCGCATGGTCCATGGCGTAGAAGGCCTTGAGCGCCTCCTCGCATTCCTTGTGCCCCTGGTAGGTGCCGTTGAGCACCCGGCTTCCGGTCGTGCCCGAGCCATATTCGTCGAGCGCCCGCTTGCCGGCGGCGATCACGTCCTCGTCGAACGTCATGCCCATATAATTGTAGGTGCCGAGGAGAATGGTTTCCTTGCCGTTGCAGACCGCGCGGGTGGGCGAGAGCACCTTTTCCATGACCAGGCTGAAGGGGTCCTTGACGCCGGTCGCGAGCAGCGCCTCGCGCTGGGCGATCAGGGCGTCGAACTTGGAAAAGAGGTCGCGGCCCGAAGGGGCGAGCGGCGCCTCGTCGGCCGGGTTCATTGCGTTGGCGACGGATTCTGTCACCAAATCCTCCCCGGAACGGGGAGGTGGCAGCGCGGAGCGCTGACGGAGGGGTCGACGGGCGCATGACCGGGGCTCGGCCCCACCACCATCCGGCTGCACCGGATGGTCCCCCTCCCCGTTCGGGGGAGGATTTTCATCCTTCCGTCCTCAAGGTCTCGACCGCGTCGACCAGCTGGCCGACGGTCTCGATCTCGGCCTGCATGTTCATCGTGATCAATATGTCGAACTCGTCCTCGACGTTCGCGACGAAGTCCATCACCACCAAGCTGTCCCATTCGAGATCGCCGGCGAAGGTGGTCGTCTCGGCCAGAGCCACGCCCTTCTTGTTGAACGGCGCGATCAGCCTCGCGACCTTGTCGAACGTCTCGTCTCTGTCGGTCATGCCCCGCCCTTTAGGAGTGCAGCAACCGGGTGCCAAGGAAATAGGGCCGGAAGAGGGCGCTTTGGGGGTGGGGCGCCGGCCGCGGCTAGAGGACGAAATCGGCCGCCTGCAGGACGGGGGTCACGGCCATGATCTGGAAGTCCGCGAAGCCGTCCCCGTCCAGATCGCCGCCGATGCGCGCGATGCCGTCCGCGATCTCGAAACGCAGCTCGCCGGCGTGGCCGGAGAAGGCGGCGCTGCCGATGAAGGTGAAAGCGTCGTTGGGCGCCGTATTCCGGACGGCGTCGATCGCGGAAAGATCGATCCGGTCCTCGCCCGAGGTGAAATCCTGAAGGACATCCGGAAGCGTCTTCTTCCCGTCGGAGCGAAGAGCGGAAAAGCTGTCCGACGAGTCGCCGTAGACGAAGACATCGCCGCCCGCGCCTCCGCTCAGGCGATCGCCGCCGGCGCCGCCGACGATGCGGTCGTCGCCCCCCTGGCCGCCGACCGTGTCGTCGCCGGCGCGCGCGAGGATTTCATCGGGCGCGCCGGTGCCGAGCAGGCGATCCGCGCCGGCCGAGCCGTCGACCAGGATCAGGCCGGCCGGCGCGAAGCCGAGATTGGCCTGGGTCAGCCTGCCCGCATCGACGCCGACGAGCTGGCCGAAAAGATGAGCCGCGTCGCTCTCCCCGGGGAGGCGGTAGAGCAGCAGCGTATCGGCGCCGCTTTGCTGCAGCCGAAGAGCATGTTCCGCGAAGGGGTTGGAGCCCGGCTGCCAACTGCCCAGGCTGAAAAGGACGGAGATGAAATCGATCCTGTCGCCGCCGTCGCCCGGCTGGAAATCGAGCACCTTGAAGGCATTGGGCCCGAACGGCACGCCCGACAAAAACACGGAGTCGGCGCCGCTGCCCAAAGCGAGCGTCGTGCTCCGGGCGCTGAAATCGAGCCTGACGAAATCGTCGCCGGCTCCGGCGTCGATGCTGGCCGAACGCGACGTCCGGACGTAGATATCGTCGTTCCCGTCGCCGCCGATCATGACGACGTCGTCGTACAGGGATCGGCCGATGAAGTTCAGGGCGTCGGCGCCCGCGCCGCCGTCGAGCAGAGTCGTCGTCGGACCCGTGAAGAACCATTGCCGGTCGACCGTCAACTGGTCCGAGCCGTCCTCTCCGTAGAGCCGGTCGCTGCCGGTCGCCGCGTCGTGGAGGACGTCGTCGCCGGCGCCGCCGATGAGCAGATCGTCGCCGAACTCGCCGTCGATCAGATCGTCCCCGTCTCCGCCTTCGATCCGGTCGTTGCCCGCGCCGCCGTAAAGGACGTCGGCCCCCGCCAGGCCGCGCACCAGATCATCGCCGCTGGTGGCGCTGAAATTGTCGGCGGCGGCAGTCCCTTCGATCGTTATTCCGGCCGTCGCGGCGCCGGACGGAGCGTAGCCGCCGAGGTTGCGGGCCGTCAGCGCCGCGGCGTCGACATTCTCCAGGACGAGCAAAGCGGTGAACCCCTCGAGGGTCCGAGTGCCGTCGCGGTCGAACTGCACCACGGTGTCCGCGCCTTGCTGGACGAGACGAAGGAAGCCGGTGGCGAAGGGATTGGTGTCCAGATCCCACAGCAGGGCCTGCCAGGACAGATAGGAGATCAGGCTCAGCGAATCGCCATTATCCCCGGCGGCAAAGTCCCGGATTCGCGCGAAGGTGTTCGACGGATGGCCTTGATTGCTTTCGACGACGAGCAGATCGCTGCCGGAGCCCAGGGTGATGTCGTAGCCCGTCTGATAGAGGCGGATATGGACCAGGTCCGAATCGGCGCCCGAGTCGATCTGGACATGGCCGCCCCCCTCGACGAAGATCCGGTCATGCCCGGCGCCGCCGAGCAGGACCGCGATGCTCGCGGCGCCCGGCGACCAATAGTCGATCCGGTCGTCGCCCGATCCGCCGTCCAGCCGCGCGCTGAGCGCAAGGGCGGACATCATCCCCTGGTAGACCAGCCGGTCGTTGCCCTCGTCTCCGAACAGGCTGTCATTTTCGCCGTCCGAGCCTTCGCTCAGATAGTCGTTGCCGGCGCCGCCGTGGACGATGTCGTCGCCGGCGCCGCCGAACAGGGTGTCGTCGTCGTCCCCGCCATCGATATCGTCATTGCCGCCGGCGCCGGAAATGAAATCCCTGCCGGCCAGACCGCGGATGACGTCGGCCTCGGCGGTTCCGATCAGCGAGTCGCTTCCGGCCGTGCCCATGATGGTCGGCAATGCAATTCCCCCCGGTTGCGCCCCAGTGCCGGCGCTGGGCGTATTCACTCCTTTAAGTCGCTGACAATATTAAACAATGGAATTCGCGGCTACAGGAAATTGCTCAAATCGTAGGTCGGCACTCGCGCGACAAGGATGTGCCGGGGCCGTGTCGGGGGGGAAGCGGCGGCGGCTTGGCAAGGCGCGGACCGCCGTGGCATGGCCGAATGGAACGCGGGGAAAAGGATTTTCCATGGCCGATGAAGAGACAAAGCCCGCCGCCTATTCGCCCAACGCCGTCCACATGATGCGCACGACGCAGCACGCGCAGATGCAGCTTTCCGGGATCGCCGACGCCAAGGCCAATATCCTGATGGGCGCGACCTTCGTCATCTTCACCATCACCGTGGGCCAGTCGCGGGGCGGCGTCATCCCGCTGCCGCTTCTGATCCTCGGCGGCGCGGCCTTCCTGTCGGCGATCCTCGCCGTGCTCGCGGTGATTCCGAAGGTTCGCGCGCCCGGCAGGGGCGGCCGGGGGAGCAATCTGCTCTTCTTCGGGCAGTTCACGGCGATGGAGGAGGAAGAGTTCATCGAGGAGGTGCTTACCCGCCTCAGGGACGACGAAACGCTCTACCGGACCATGGCCCGCGATATCTACCAGAACGGCCGCGTGCTCCAGCGCAAGAAATACCGGCTGCTGGGCATGGCCTACCAGGTGTTCATCGCCGGCCTCGTCGCCAGCTGCGCCGCCTTCGTGATCGAGCGCTTCCTAAGCTAGCGCAGCCAGCCTTGGGCGCGGTACCATTCGGCGGTGGCCTTGAGGCCCGTCGGGGTGCGAACGCTTGGGGTCCACAGCTTGGCGGGCGGGCGGGCCTCGGCGGCGACGACCCAGTCGGGGTGGCAATAATAGCGCACCCGGTCGGGCGTCAGCTTGGCCTTTCCGCGGCGGACCAGGCGGTCGACCCGGGCGGCGCCGTGCATCACCGCTTTGGGCATGGCGACCGTCGCGGCGCGCTTGCCGAAGATCCGGCTCAGCGTCCGGGCGAAATGGCGGTGGTCCCAGCCATTTTCGGTGCCGTCGTCGGGCTCGTAGGTCTCGCCGAGCGTGTCGGGCTGGTCGAGCAAGGCGAGGATCAGGCGGCAGAGATCGGCGACGTGGATCACCGAGAAGCGGCCCGATGGGGGCAGCAGGGCGATTCCGCGCCGGGCCATCTTGAACAATTCGAACGTCTCGCGGTCGCCGGGCCCGTAGACCGCGGGCGGGCGGACGATCGTCCAGTCGAGCCCCGAGGCGGCGACGAGCCGCTCCGAGCGGGCCTTGGACCAGCCGTAATCGGACAGGTCCGGCTCGCGCGCGGCGAGCGAGGAGATATGGACGAAGCGGCGAACGCCTTGGGCGCGAGCGGCGTCGATCATCGCCGCGCTGCCGCCGACATTGACCGCCTCGAAGCCGGCGCGCGTGGCGGCGTTGATCAGCCCGGCGACGTGGATCACCGCGTCGGCGCCGTCGCAGAGCTTCTCCAGGCTCGCCGGGCGGTCGAGCGCGCCCTCGATCCAGTCGATCCCCTCCTCGTGAGGCCGCCAGCCGCGGGTGAGCGCGCGAAGCTCGTAGCCGGCGTCGCGTGCGGCGCGGATCAGATGGCCGCCGACGAAGCCGGTCCCGCCGGTGATGGCGAGGGTGCGGATCCGAGGAGCCACGTCAGCATCCCCAACCCGTTCGTGTCGAGCGAAGTCGAGACACCCGTTCGAGCATAGTCGAGAATAGGGCCTCGGCTGCGCTCGGCGGGGTCCCTCGACTTCGCTCGGGACGAACGGTGGAGGAAATCGGGTTTGGCATCACAGCGGGGACCAGTCGGCCTCCTCGGACGCGTCTTTCGCACGCCCGATCCGCTCGACCAGAGCGTCGAGCACCGGATCGACCCCGGCGCCGGTCGCCCCCGAGACGGCGAAAACCGGGGCGCCCGAGGCGGCGCGGAGCTCGCCGGCGAGCGCCTCGGCGAGCTCGGCGTCGATCAGGTCGCACTTGTTGAGCGCGATCACCTCGTCCTTGTCCTCGAGGCCTTCGCCATAGGCTTCGAGCTCGGTGCGGACGGTGCGCCAGGCTTCGGCGACGTCCTCGACATTGGCGTCGACGAGGTGGAGCAGCACCCGGGTGCGCTCGACGTGCCCGAGGAAGCGGTCGCCGATTCCGGCGCCCTCGGCCGCGCCCTCGATCAGGCCGGGAATATCGGCGAGGACGAAATCGACCTGCTTGTGGCGGACGACGCCGAGCTTGGGGTGGAGCGTGGTGAAGGGATAGTCGCCGACCTTGGCCTTGGCATTGGAGACGGCGTTGAGGAAGGTCGACTTGCCGGCATTGGGCAGGCCGACGATGCCGACGTCGGCGATCAGCTTGAGCCGGAGCCAAACCCACAATTCCTCGCCCGGCCAGCCGGTGCCGTGCTGGCGCGGGGCGCGGTTGGTCGAGGTCTTGTAGGAGGCGTTGCCGCGCCCGCCCTCGCCGCCCTTCAGAAGCACGACGCGCTGGCCGACCTCGGTGAAATCGGCGAGGACATGCTCCTTGTCGTCGGAAAGGACCTGGGTGCCGACGGGAACCTTGACCACCAGGTCCTTGCCTCCGGCGCCGGTCTGGTTGCGCCCGGCGCCGCCCTTGCCGCGGGGCGCCTTGAAATGCTGGGTGTAGCGAAAGTCGATCAGCGTATTGAGGCCCTCGACCGCCTCGAAGACGATGTCGCCGCCCTTGCCGCCCTCGCCGCCGTCCGGACCGCCATATTCGATATATTTCTCGCGCCGGAAGCTGACCGCGCCCGGCCCTCCGCTGCCCGAGCGGATGAAGATCTTGGCCTGGTCGAGGAAATGCATGGCGGGGCATGTAGGGGATAACGCCCCTCTCTGAAAGATCAGTCCCCGCGGACCATGCCCCGCATGGTCCTTTGGATCCGGGCTGATGGGAGGGGGCGGGTGCGCGAAGCGCGGCGGGCGATGAAATCGGGGCGGGCTGCGCTCGCCACCCGCCCCTAGCCCCTCCCTTGCAGGGAGGGGAAAGTTCTCAGCCCGTTTCCCCGAGCCTGGTCGTAGCGAGCAGCTGGCGAAGGACGATCTCCCGCGCCTTCCCCCGGTCGAGGCCGAGCGCTTCGGCCATCTCCGCGCCGAGCAGCGAATCGCCCATCGCGACGAGGACGATCCACAAGGTGGTCTCCTGCACCGGCCGGTCCTCGTGGCCGGCGCGCAGGCGGTCGACCAGTTGGTGGATGGCGTCGAGGATCGGATCGAGCGCGTCGCGGTTGCCGGAGAGGATCATCCAGGCGGCGAGCGCCCCGGCGCCCTCGCGGCCGAAGGCGTCGAAGGTGAGGTCGACGATCGAGCGCGGGTCGGCCTCGTGGGCGCGGGCGCGCTCGACGGCGTCGGCGATTCCGGCGCAGACGCGCTCGCCGATCATCTGCGCCAGCGCCGCCTGAAGCCCGGCGGCCGAGCCGAAATGGTGGAGCAGGTTGGCATGGGTCTTTCCGATCGCCGCCGCGACGGCCTTGAGGGTCACCGCCTGCGGCCCGTGCTCGATCAGCAGCGTGCGCGCCGCCTCCAAAGCGGCGGCGCGCGATTCTTCGGGGGACAGGCGTTCGCGAGTTATTGACATAAGTGTAAGTATGTGCTCATGGGAGTCATGCCGGGCGTGATCCGGCACCGATGAACTCGGACGCTGGCGGGAAAAACTCAAGCACCGTGTTCATGGGTCCCGACTTTCGTCGGGATGACTCATGTGAATTGAAGGGTTGGCGAATGAATCGGACACCCCAGGACCTCACGATCACCCCGCGCGACCGCCGCTTCGGGCGCGGTATGGATCAGGCACGCTGGTGGAATGGCGGCGATCCGGTCGCGACCGCCTTCTACAACGCGCTCTCCGCCACCTTCCCCAAGGGCGAGGCCTATTTCGTCGAGAGCGTCCGCGCCTTTCGCGACGGCACGCCGCCGAAGCTCGCCGAGGAGATCAAGGGCTTCGTCACGCAAGAGGTGATGCACAGCCGCGAGCATGTCCAGTTCAACAAGCGCGCTCTGGAGGCCGGCTACGACCTGACCAAGCTCGAGGAGCGGGTGGAGTGGCGCCTGTCGATCACCCGCGCGCGGCCGCCGATCGTCAACCTCGCCGCGACCATGTGCCTCGAGCATTTCACCGCCATCCTCGCCCACCAATTGCTCAAGAATCCGCGCCATCTCGACAGGGCGGATGGCGAATGCGCGGCGCTCTGGCGCTGGCACGCGATCGAGGAGATCGAGCACAAGGCGGTCGCCTACGACACCTGGCTTCACGCGACTCGCGGCATCTCCCGCTGGAAGCGCTGGAAGATCAAGGCCAAGGTGATGCTGTTCGTCACCCGCAACTTCGTCGTCGACCGCACCTTCGGGACGCTCGAGCTGCTGCGCCAGGACGGGATCACCGGGGCGAAGGCCTGGGCGCGGATGTTCTGGTTCGCCTGGGTGCGGCCGGGGATGATGCGCAAGATCCTCGGCGCCTGGGCAGCGATGTTCATGCCCGGCTTCCATCCCTGGAACCAGGACGACCGAGCGCTGATCGCCGGGGCCGAGCGCAACTTCGCGGCGCCCGGGGCCGAAGCCTACGCCTGATCGCCCTCCAGGTCCCGGGTGGGATGAAGCTCGACGAAGACCACCGCCGCGAGCCAAATGCCCAGGGTGACCATCATCCGGGCCGCGTCGGCCGGCGCCAGGCCGGCCGGCCGCTGGTAATATAGGACGTAGGCGATCACGCCCGCGTACGTTGCGAGCAGCGTATAGGCATAGCCCCGCCGTTCGGATGTAGAGAACATCCGAAGCGCGATCACGGTGCATGCGAGGACGAAGATCACGACGCCGTAATCGTAGAGACTGAGTCCTCCGAGCGTCCCCAGGTTCGCTCCGAGCAAGGCGCCGAAGAAGAGGCCGATTCCATCCGCCATCGCGACCTTCTCGCGCGGCGTCTGCGACATCAGGCCTGTCCACCGTCTTGCCATGGCCCGACCCTAAGCAGACGCCCGCACCGCCGCAAGCGGCTCAGGCGGCGATCGCGCGCGGCCCGAACGCCTCCGGCTCCTCGCGCAGGTCGAGCGCGAACTCGCGGCAGGCCACTTCCTCGCCGCGCCCGGCGCTGTAGCGTCGTATCGTCTTGCCGAGCGAACGGAAGCCGAGCTTGCGCAGAACCGCGCCCGAGGCCGGGTTGTCGGTGAAATGGCCGGCGACGAGCCGGTTCAGCCGCAGCGATTCGCGTGCGTTGGCGATCAGCGCCCTGGCCGCCTCGGTGGCGATGCCGTGGCCCCAGAACGGCCGCGCGATCCAATAGCCGAGCTCGGTCTCCCGTTCCCCCGGCTTGCGGGCGAGGCCGACCGCGCCGGCCAGGAGGGGAGCGCCCGCGGTGCGCAGGAAGACGAGGCAGGTCGGCTCGTGCGGCGCGCGCTCGCGCATGAGGAAGCTCTCGGCGTCGGCGAAGCTGTAGGGCCAGGGCGCCTGGGCGAGGTTGCGGACGATCCCCTCGTCGCAGATCGCGCGGAAGAGCGCCGGCGCGTCCTCCCTCCAGCCGGGCCTCAGAAGCAGTCTTGGCGTGATCGCGAACATCTGTCTTCCCCTTCACGAGCCGGCCCCTGGCCCTTTCGGGCTACGGACCGGCGACTCTTCGTGAGGGAGACAAAAGAAAAGGGAGGGGTCTGGCGACCCTCTCCCTCACTTGGTTCTCTACCGAGATCCTTGGGCCGCCCCTCCCGGGACAACCCTTCCTCGGCTGTCCCTATGTGTCCGCGCTAATCGGCATCTCGACGCACACGAACTTGCGGCCGAGCTTGCCGTCGCGAAACGCGACGGTGCCGGCCGTAAGTGCGAACAGGGTATGGTCCTTGCCGATTCCGACATTGGCGCCCGGATAATATTTGGTGCCGCGCTGGCGCACGATGATGTTGCCGCCGACGACATTCTCGCCGCCGAACTTCTTCACGCCGAGGCGCTTGGACTGGGAATCGCGGCCGTTACGCGACGAGCCGCCTGCTTTCTTATGTGCCATGGTGCTTCTCTAACCGTCTTTTCGTTTACTCGGCCTTACCAGCCGCGGGCTTCTTCGTCGAGGCCTTCTTCGCAGGTGCAGCATCGTCGGCCTTCTTGGTGGCGGCGGCCTTCTTAGGCGCCTCCGCCTTCGCCTCGGGGGCCGCTTCGGCGCCGCCCTTGGCTGGAGCCTCCGCCTTCGCCTTAGCGGCCTTGGCCGGCTTCTCGGCGGCGGCCGGAGCGGCCTCGGCCTTCGGTGCCGCTTCCGCCTTCGGGGCGGCCTTCTTCTCGGCCCCCTCGGCCTTGCTCGGGCCAGGCTTCTTGTCGCCGATCGCCGTGATCTTGAGGATCGTCAGCTGCTGGCGGTGGCCCTTCTTGCGGCGGTAATTGTGGCGGCGGCGCTTCTTGAAGACGGTGACCTTGTCGGCCTTCGCCTGGGCGACGATCTCGGCCGAGACCGTGAGGCCGTCGGTGGACTTCGACTCGCCGCCGTCGCCGGCGAAGAGGACGTCGCTCAGGGTGATCGCGTCGCCCGCCTCTCCGGCGAGCTTCTCGACCACGATCTTGTCTCCGGCGGCGACGCGATACTGCTTGCCGCCCGTGCGCACGATAGCGAACATGGGCCTACTTTCATTCAACTCGAAATTGCTTGACGCGCAAAGCCAGGCTCCGCGCGGGACGTGGGCTGCTACAAAGAGAGGGAGCCGCTGTCAACCGAAGCGGGGCGATTAATGACCTAGTGACGCCGCTCCGGGCGTAGCCGATAGCGCCCTTCCGCGAAGCCTTCGAACATGTCGGGGATCGCGGGATGCTCGACCGGGCCGCCGGATTCGTCGCCGAGCAGGTTCTGCTGGCTGACATAGGCGATGTAGCTGCTCTCCGCATTCTCGGCGAGCAGGTGGTAATAAGGCTGGTCCTTGGGCGGGCGCAGGTCCTCGGGAATCGCCTGATACCATTCCTCGCTGTTGGCGAAGACCGGATCGACGTCGAACACCACGCCGCGGAAATCGAACAGCCGGTGGCGCACGACCTCGCCGATCGCGAAGCGGGCGGTGGCGACGGACGGAGCCTTGGGATTGGCGAGGATGTTTTCGCTGTGAGTCACGCCACCATATGTAGTGGAGGAGCGCCGGGCCCACAAGCAAGGGGCGGGGGCCTCGCCGCGATTTCCGCGCCTCCGGGCGATTGCGCTCATGCAAATTTGCCATTAGAGCGCGCGGCTCATCGACCGGGCCGAGTGATCGCGAGGCCAGAAATACCCCATGCGGAGAGGTGCCGGAGTGGTCGATCGGGGCGGTCTCGAAAACCGTTGAGCGCGCAAGCGTTCCGAGGGTTCGAATCCCTCCCTCTCCGCCATTTCAATCTCGATGTGCGGGGAAGCCCGATGATGCGGTTGCGGGAGTCCTGGACGAGCCGGCGGCCGTCGCTCATGCGACCTTTCGTTCGCTAACAGGCGTCGAGACCCGCCGCCGAGAAGGTGCCGATCGCCCGATCGACCGACTCCCTGTCCGGCGGCTCGGCCCCGGCAAGGCTGTAATCAAGCCCGAGGCGCCCCCATTTATGCGCGCCGAGTTGATGGAAAGGCAGGATCTCCGCGCGCTCGACCACGCCGAGCGAAGCGCCGTAGGCCGCGACCTTCGCCATTTCGTCGGGATCGTCGGTCAGGCCGGGCACGAGCACGTAGCGCAGCCACATCGGCCGGCCAAGCGCGGCGAGGCGCCGGCCGAAGGCGAGCACGGGCGAATTGTCGCGGATGCCGCAGACGCGCTCGTGCTGCTCGGGCTCGAACGCCTTCATGTCGAGGATGACGAGGTCGATCAGCTTCAGCTCCTCGTCGCTGAGCCGCTCGGCATAGAAGCCGTTGGTCTCGATCGCGGTGTGGACTCCCATCGCCTTGACCGCGCCGAGCAGCTTGACCGCGAAGCGGTCCTGCATCAGCGCCTCTCCGCCGGACAGGGTGAAGCCGCCCTTCATCACCTTCAGGCCGTTGGCATATTTGCGCACGCCCTCGATCGCCCGGTCGATCGACACCGGAATGCCGTTGGCGAGCGTCCAGGTGTCCGGGTTGTGGCAGTAGCGGCAGCGGAACATGCAGGCCGTCGTCCACGCGACGAGGCGGATTCCGGGGCCGTCGACCGCCGATCCGGTGGTGTAGCTATGGAGGAATCCCATGTCCCCCGTCTTCAGCGCCGAGCGCACGTCGGTCTCGGGCACATCCTTGCCGAGATTGACGCGCATCTCGTAGGGGCTTTTGGCCTCCAGCGGGGGGCGCGGCTGGGCCTGCTCCATCACTCGCCGTGGAAGGTGCGGTTGATGACGTCCATCTGCTGCTCGCGAGTCAGCCGAACGAAGTTCACGGCATAGCCCGAGACGCGGATGGTGAGGCTCGGATATTTCTCCGGATGGTCCATCGCGTCGAGCAGGGTCTCGCGATTGAGGACGTTGATGTTCATGTGATAGCCGGTCGAGCCGAAAAAGGCGTCGAGGATCGAGGTGAGGTTTTCGATCTGGTCGTCCTTGGTGCGCCCGAGCCCGCTCGGAACCAGAGTCTCGGTCAGCGAAATGCCGTCCTCCGCGTCGCGATAGGGGATTTTGGCGACCGATGCCGCGGAGGCGTGGATCCCGTGGCTGTCGCGGCCGTGCATCGGGTTGGCGCCGGGCGCGAAGGGCTCGCCGTGGCGGCGCCCGTCCGGCGTGTTGCCGGTGGCCTTGCCGTAGACGACGTTGGAGGTGATCGTCAGCACCGACTGGGTATGCTGGGCGTGCCGGTAGGTCGGGCATTTGCGAAGCTTGCCCATGAAGGTCGAAACCAGCCAGCTGGCGAGATGATCGACCCGGTTGTCGTTGTTGCCGAACTCGGGATAGTCGCCGCTCGTCTCGTAATCGACGACCAGCCCGGTCTCGTCGCGGACCACCTTCACCTTGCCGTATTTGATCGCCGAGAGGCTGTCGGCGACCACCGAGAGGCCGGCGATTCCGAACGCCATGGTGCGGAACGGCGCGTAATCGTGGAGCGCCATCTCCAGCCGCTCATAGGCATATTTGTCGTGCATATAGTGGATGACGTTCATCGCGCTGACATAGACTCCGGCGAGCCAGTCCATCATCAGCTCGAGCCGTTCGAGCACGTCCTCGAACTCGAGAGTGTCGCCTTCGACCGCGCCGAAATGCGGGCCGACCTGCTTGCCGCTGATCTCGTCGCGCCCGCCGTTGATGGCGTAGAGCAGGCACTTGGCGAGGTTGGCGCGAGCGCCGAAGAACTGCATCTGCTTGCCCATCAGCATCGGCGAGACGCAGCAGGCGATGGCCCCGTCGTCGCCCCAGGCGGAGCGCATGATCTCGTCGCTCTCGAACTGTATAGAGCTGGTGTCGATCGCGACCTTGGCCGAGAAGCGGCGGAACGGATCGGGCAGCCGCGGCGAATACCAGATGGTGAGATTGGGCTCGGGCGCCGGCCCCAGATTGTAGAGGGTCTGGAGGAAGCGGAAGCTGTTCTTGCTCACCAGCGTGCGGCCGTCGTCGCCCATGCCGGCTATCGATTCCGTCACCCAGGTGGGATCGCCCGAGAACAGATCGTCATATTCGGGCGTGCGCAGGAAGCGCACGATCCGGAGCTTGATGACGAACTGGTCGACCAGCTCCTGCGCCTCCTCCTCGGTGATCAGGCCCGCGTCCAGGTCGCGCTCGAAATAGATGTCGAGGAAGGTCGAGACCCGCCCGAGCGACATGGCCGCGCCGTTCTGCTCCTTCACGCCCGCGAGGTAGCCGAAATAGAGCCACTGCACGGCCTCGCGGGCGGTGCGCGCCGGCCCCGAAATGTCGAAGCCGTATTTCGCCGCCATCTCCTTGAGCTCGCCGAGCGCCCGGATCTGCTCGGCCAGCTCCTCGCGGTCGCGGATCGTGCCGTCGCTGCTCCACTTGGCGTCGAGGCCTTTCTTCTCCTTCTGCTTCTGCTCGATCAGGCGGTCGACGCCGTAAAGCGCGACCCGGCGATAGTCGCCGATGATCCGGCCGCGGCCATAGGCGTCGGGAAGGCCGGTCAGGATGTGCGAGCTTCGGCAGCGCTTCACCTCCTCCGTATAGGCGTCGAACACCCCGTCATTGTGGCTCTTGCGGTATTTGGTGAAGGTCTCGACCACCGCCGGGTCGGGCTCGTAGCCGTAGGTCTTGAGCGCGGTCTCGACGAGGCGGAAGCCGCCGTTTGGCATGATCGCGCGCTTCAGCGGCGATTCGGTCTGCAGGCCGAAGATGACCTCGTTGTCGCGGTCGATATAGCCGGCGGCGTGGGCGGTGATCGAGCTGGGGATCTGGGAGACGTCGAGCACGCCCTTCTTGCGCTCCTCGACGAACAAGGCGGTGAGCCTGGCCCAGACCGCCCCGGTCCGCTCGGTGGGGCCGGCGAGGAACTTCTCGTCGCCATAATAAGGCGTGACGTTGCTCTGGATGAAGTCGCGGACGTCGATCTCCTTGTTCCACAGGCCCGAGCGGAAGCCGAACCAGGGCTCGCTGCCGTCGTGGACCGGTGGAATTGCCTGAGTCGCCATGTTCGTCTCCCTTGTTTCAGTCCCTCGCGGTGCCGGTTTCGCGGAGCAGGAACGTGAGCAGGATCGCGAGGGCCACGCCGTAGGCGAGCGGCTCGAACGCCGCCTGATAATGGGTGAGGTCGCGCTGCCCGCCGGCGCTGACCCGAACCAGCAGATTGGCGAAGACCGGGCCGAGCAGGGCCGAAAGCGAGAAGTTGATGAAGTTGATGACGCCTGTCGCCGTGCCGCTGTGCTCGGGGCGATTGGCTTCCTTGATGACCGTATAGGGAATCATCGCCCCGCCCGACGCGATTCCGGTGACGAGGCCGAGGACGAATGGCGGAAAGAGATGGGCAGGGCCGTAGAGAATCATCAGGAAGCAGCCCAGCAGGAGGGCCGCGCTTCCGGCGATGACCGGCTTGCGGCGGCCGATCCGGTCCGAAAGCATGCCGAGCAGCGGACAGCCGATGATCCAGCCGAAAGGAACGGTGGCCGAGCGCATGACGGCCATCGAATAGGGAAGGTCGTGCGCCTCCTGCAGGAAGCGAACCCCCCAGACCATGTCGAAGATCGTCGTCGGCAGGAACATCAGGCCGGCGATCAGGCCGCACAGGAGCGATTGCGGGTTGCGGAAGACGGCAACGATCGCCTTGCCCGCGCGGCCGGCCCAGCCGCCTTTCGCTGCGGCTTGCCTGGGCTCCGGAGCAGGAATGAAGCGCCAGAGGAGGAAGGCGATCGGCAGGCCGGCCGCGCCCATGAGCAGCCAGAACTTGTCCCAGGCGAGCCCGGCCCCGATCGCGGGGCCGACGAGGAACTGGCCCGCGGAGCCGCCGGCCATGCCGAACATCTGTGTCGCCCCGATCAGGGTCGCGGCGCGCGAGGCCGGGAAATGGGTGGTGGCGATATAGACCGCGCCGATCAGGGCGAAGACGCCCGCCGCGCCCTGGAGGAAGCGCCCGGCGCTGGCGATCGTCGGGTCCCCGCTCGCGAAGAGGAGCGCGCCGACTCCGAGCAGCGCCGCGCCGACGGGGACGACCCGGCGCGGCCCGAGCTGGTCCATCGCAACACCGGCGACGAGGCTGAAGGGCGCGTAGCCGAAGTAGAACAGGCCGACCAACGAGGCGAGGCCAACGGCGCTGAGGCCGAAGGCCTGCGTCAGCTCCGGAACCATCACCGCCGGCGCCGACCTCAGCACATATTGGTAGAAATAATAGACCGACGTCAGCAGCCAGGCGATCGCCACCAGGCGGAGCGCTCCATTGCCGCCGCGCTCCTGCGCCGAAGCCGCCATCGCCGGCTCAGCAGAGCACCACCGAGACGGCAAGGCCGCCTTCGGAGGTTTCCTTATATTTGGAGTTCATCTCGCGCGCGGTCAGCGCCATGGCGTTCATCGTCGTGTCGAAATCGAGCCGGCGGTTGGCCGGGATCTCGTTGCTGGCGATGAGATAGCCGGTCCAGGCCTTGACCGCGCCATAGGCGCAGCGCTCGATGCACGGCACCTGGACGAAGCCGGCGACCGGATCGCAGGTCATTCCGAGATGGTGCTCGAGCGCGGATTCGGCGGCGTTGGCGACCACCTGCGGATCGGAATCATAGGCCTGGGCGATCATCGCCGCGCCCATCGAGGAGGCGACTCCGATCTCCGCCTGGCAGCCGCCCTCCGCGCCCGAAAGCGTGGCGTTGTGCTTGCCGAGATAGCCGATCGCCGCCGCGGCGATCAGGCCGGCGCGGATCTTGTCGTCCGGGAGGCGCGCGCCCTGCTCGCCGAGCGAGTAGGCGATCGCCGGGATGACGCCGGCCGAGCCGCCGGTCGGCGCGGTGACGACGAGGTGGCCGCGGGCATTTTCCTCGGAGCCGGCGAGGGCGTAGGCCGTGACCAGCCCGATGGCCTTCTGCGCCTCGGAGCGCCCCTGCTGGGCGCGGCGATAGACGTCGCTGGCCTTGGTCTTCAGCCGGATCGGCCCGGGCAGAACGCCCTGCGGCGCCTCCAGCCCGGTGCGGACGATCGCCCGCATCGCGCCCAGCGTCGTATCGAGGAAGCGGTTGATGTCCGCCTCGCTCTTGCCCGAGACCGCGACCTCGTTGGCCATGGCGACCTGGGCGACCGACAAATTGTTCTGCCGCGCGTGCTGAAGCAGCTCGGCCATCGTCTGGTAGGGATAACGCGGCGCGCCCTTTTGCGGGGGCGTGTAATTCTCCCATTCGATGAAGCCGCCGCCGACGGAATAATATTCCTTCTCCAGCAGCACGCGCTCGCCGGCCATCAGCTTGGCCTTCATCGTGTTCGGATGATGGAAATCGCCCTGCGGCGCGTCGTAGATGATGTCCGCGAGGCTGGCGTTGAAGCGCGCCGGGCCGAGCGTCACCGGGAAGGTCTGGTCGGGATTGGCGGCGAGCCCGTCGAGGAAGGCCGGATCGGTCGTCGCCGGCTCCATGCCGATGATCCCGGCGAGGGCGGCGCGCTCCGTGCCGTGGCCCCGCCCGGTCGAGCTCAGGCTGCCGAACAGGTGGACCTTGAAACCCGTCGCCTGGGCGAGCTGGGCGGCCGGCAACTGGCTCGCGAGCTGGAAGAAATTGTGGGTGATCCGCATCGGCCCGATCGTATGCGACGAGGAAGGGCCGGGGCCGATCTTGTAGAATTCGTCGAGCGTGGTCTGGATCGGACCGCGCGAGCGGCGAACCACGTCCAGCTCCGGAGAGAGCGGCGGCGCGGCGGGCGTCGCGGGCGGCGTCTGGGCGAAGGCGGTCATCGGCCGCCCGGTCAGCACGACCATCGCGCTCGCCAAGGCGCTGCGCATCATGAAGGCCCGCCGGTCCCAGCCCTCGGGCGCTTCCTGATAGTCGATTTCGGTCAGGAACGGCGCGGAATCGCTCTCGTCTTCGGCCCTCATCGGACGTCTCCAGCTTCGGGGAACCCGCTCCCCCGTCGGCGACTATCCGCGCGCCGGGGCGTCCGGCCCATTGGGGGAGATACTCAATAAGGCCGAGGCGAATCCCTAGGGGACGGCCGTATGGGAGCAGCTCGGGGCGCCGGGCATTTCGCGGTGGCCGGATTTCTGCATGCCTCTCTAGAAAGTTGGCTGCCAGCGCCAATCAAAGGGAGTCACCCCGGCGAAGGCCGGGGCCCATGAACCGAAGCGGTTGGGGACCGGCGCCGGCGATCCCGCTTCACCTCAAAGACCGTGTTCATGGGTCCCGGCTTTCGCCGGGATGACTCCGAACTAGATCAGGAGCCTAGCGGGAGAAAAGGGCCCGTCCGTCCGCCTTCTTGAGATCGTGTAAAAGGACGAAGAAGGTGAATGCCGGGTCGGGTCCGCACGACGAAAAAGATGGATCAGACCGCGATCGGCTGCGGCGCCGCCGGATTGCCGAGGGCGAGCAGCGCCGTGGTATGCCGAGCGATCATCTTCTCCTCGTCGGTGGGGACGACCCAGGCCGCCAGGCGGGACTCGCCGGCGCTGATCCGGCCTTCGCCCTCCTCGTTGCGCGCGGCGTCGAGGGTGAGGCCGAGCCAGGCGCAGCCTTTGGCGATTTCTTGCCGGGTGAGCGTGTCGTGCTCGCCGATGCCGCCGGTGAAGACCAGGGCATCGAGGCCGCCCAAGGCGGCGGCGAGCGAGCCGATCTCGCGGACGATGCGGTAGACGAACAGGGCGATCGCCTCGCCGGCTGCGGGGTCTTCCGACGCGCGAAGGGCGCGCATGTCCGACGAGATTCCGGAGACTCCGAGCAGGCCCGACTGGCGGTAGACCAGGTTCTCGATGCCGCGCGCGTCCAGCCCCTCTTCGTCCATCAGGTAGATGAGCACGCCGGGATCGAGCGCTCCGCAGCGCGTGCCCATCATCAGCCCGTCGACGGCGGTGAAGCCCATCGTCGTGGCGACGCTTGCGCCGCCCCGCAGAGCGCAGAGGCTGGCGCCGTTGCCGAGATGGCAGACGATGACCCGCCCCGAATGCAGATCGGGCGCGACTTCCGCGAGGCGCTGGGCGACATATTCGTAGGACAGGCCGTGAAAGCCGTAGCGCCGCACCCCGGCCTCGGTCAGCCGCCGCGGAATGGCGAACATCTGCGCGAGGTCCGGCTGGCGGCGGTGGAAGGCGGTGTCGAAGCAGGCGACCTGGGCGATGTGCGGCGCCGCCTCGGCGATCGCCGCGATGGGCGCGAGATTGTGCGGCTGGTGGAGGGGAGCGAGCGGCTCGAGCTTCCGCAGCGCCGCGAGCACATCGGCGTCGATCCGAACCGGTTCGGCGAAGTCCGTGCCGCCATGGACGACGCGGTGGCCGACGCCGCGGACCTGGGCGCCGGCAAGCAGGTCGCGCGCGGTCTCGAGCACGACCTGCGTCGCCGAGCGATGATCGAAGCCCTTGGCTGGCCAGCTCGCCTCGGCGACCGGATTGCCCGCGGAGTCCTTTGCGCTGAGGTGCGGCGCGATCCCGATCTGCTCCATCTGGCCGCGAAACAGAACGGGCAGATCGGGCGCGTCGGCATAGAGCGCGAACTTGATGCTCGACGAGCCGGCGTTGAGGACCGCGATCGCCGCCTTCGTCATAGGAGGGCCGCGGCCGCATCGCGCCGCCTCGCCGCCGCGACGAGCAAGGCGACCGCGCAGGAGGCCAGGCGGGCGATCAGCGAATCCGCCCTGCTGGTGAGGATGATCGGAACGCGGGCGCCGAGCACGATTCCGGCGGCGTCCGCGCCGGCGAGGAAGGACAGGCTCTTGGCGAGCATGTTGCCGGCCTCCAGATCGGGCACGATCAGCACGTTGGCGCGGCCCGCGACCGGCGAGACGATCTTCTTGATCGACGCCGCCTCGGGGCTGATCGCATTATCGAGAGCGAGCGGCCCGTCGAGCAGGCCGCCAATGATCTGCCCGCGGTCGGCCATCTTGCAGAGCGCCGCAGCCTCGAGCGTCGAGGCGACCTTCGGGTTGACCGTCTCCATCGCGCTGAGGATCGCCACCCGCGCCTCGGGCGCGCCGAGCCAGTGGGCGAGGTCGATCGCGTTCTGGACGATGTGGACCTTGTCCTCGAGGCTGGGGGCGATGTTCACCGCGGCGTCGCTTATGATCAGGGCGTCCTCGTGGCCCGGAACGTCCAGAACGAAGCAATGGCTGATCCGCCGCGCTGTGCGCAGGCCAGTGTCGCGGGCGACCACCGCTCCCATCAGCTCGTCGGTATGGAGGCTGCCCTTCATCAGCGCCTCGGCCCGGCCGGCGCGGACGAGCTCGACGGCCTTGGCGGCGGCCGCGTGGCTGTGCTCCGCGTCGACGATCTCGAACGCGGCGATGTCGAAGCCGCTCTTATCCGCGGCGGCCTGAATGCGGTCTCTGGGGCCGACCAGGATCGGCTCTATCAGCTTCAGCCGCGAGGCCTCGACGGCGCTCTCCAGCGCCGCCTCGTCGCACGGATGGGCGATCGCCGTCGCCGCCGGCGCCTCGCGCTGCGCGCGCTCCACGAGGCGGCGGAACTTGTCGTGGCCTTGCTCCTGCGCGGCGAGATCGACGTCAGCCACCCTATCCTCCTCAGCCCGTCGGCCTCACCCAATTGTCCTGAAGCTGCCAGCCGCCGCCGAGCGCCTTGTAGAGGTTGACGGTCTCGGCGAGCTGGGCTTGCTGGACCTGGGCCAGCTCATCCTCGGCCGGGAACAGCTGCTGCTCGGCCTCGATCACCTCGAAATAGGTGGCGCGGCCGTCGCGGTAGCGTAGGTTGGCGAGCTCGACCGCGGCGCGGCGCGCCGCCACTTCGGCCTCCAGCGCCCGCCGCCGCTCGGCGAGCCGCTGCTGCGCGACCAGAGCATCGGAGGTCTCGCGGAAGGCGACGAGGATCGTCTGGCGATATTGCGCCACCGTCTCGTCCCAGAAGGCGCGTCGCTCGTCGTAGATGGATTCGAGCCGCCCGCCGGTGAACAGCGGCCCGGCGAGATTGCCGAGGATGTTCCACACGCCGAAGCTGCCGCCGATATTGCCGTCGCCGTCGACATGGAACCCGCCGAGCAGGCTCGACAGGCCGATATGCGGGTAGAAATTGGCGACCGCGACCCCGACCTCGGCATTGGCTCGGATCATCTCCTGCTCGGCGCGGCGAATGTCCGGCCGGCGGCGGAGCAGATCGCTGGTCAGGCCGACGGGCGTCTGGGGCAGGTTCTGGGCGGTCAGCGGATTGCCGCGCTGGATGTCGTGCGGGTAGCCGCCGGTGAGCGTGCTCAGCGCGTTTTCCTGCTGGGCGATCTGCTGGTGGACGTCGGCGACTCGCGCGGTGCTCGATTCGTAGGAGGCGCGGGCGCGTTCCGACGGCAGCCGGCTGTCGCGGCCGCCCTGGAAGCGAAGCACGAACAGATCGAGCGTGCGCTTGTGGGTCGCCGAGCTTTCCTCGGCGATGGCCAGCTCGCGGTCGAGCCGGAGAAGGCGGAAATAGCCGGCGGCGACGTCGCTCACCAGGCTCAGCATGATTCCGCGGCGAACCTCCTCCTGGGCGAAGATGTTGGCCTGCGCGGCCTCGTTCCGCCGCCTCACCCGGCCCCAGATGTCGAGCTCCCAGGCGGCGTTGAAGAAGCTTCCGATCGAGGCGTAGCCCACCGTGTCGACGTCGCCCGGCGTAGGGGCGAGGGTCTGCTGGACGCCGCCGTCGGCGCCGTAGCCGATCTGCGGGTAGAGCTCGGAGCGCGAGACTCCGAGCTGGGCGCGCGCCTGCTCGATCCGCGCGGCGGCGATGGCGAGATCGTTGTTGTTGGTCAGCGCCTCGGTGATCAGCGCCTGAAGCGCCGGATCGTTGAACACGTCCCACCAGGGAAGATCGGCGAAAGAGCTCGCCTCCGCGGGCGTGATCTGGGCGCGGAATGCGTCCGGCTGGCTGATCTGCGGCCGCGCGTAATCGGGCCCCATCGTGCAGGCCCCGACGGAAAGGGCCGCGAGCGTGACCGCCATGAGCTTCGTCTTCACCTTCGGGCTCCTCATTGAATGGCCGCCAGCATCTTGCGGAAGCGGGTAAGCGAATAGAGGACGTAGACCATGCCGATCGCGAGCATCTTGAGCATCGCGGGGAGGACCATCGTCACGCTCGCGTTTCGGAACAGCACCGCCTGCGAGAAGGCGACGAAATGCGTCGAGGGGACGAACTGCATCGCCTTCTGGAGGAAGATCGGCATGCTCTCGAGCGGGGTCTGGCCGCCGGACAATAGGCTCATGACGATGAACACCGGGAAGGCGAGCAGGCCGAACTGGGGCATCGAGCGGACGATCGTCGCCAGCATGATTCCGAGCGCGGTGACCGAGAAGAGGTAGATTGCAAGACCCGCGGCGAACAGGGCGATCGAGCCCGAGACCGGAACGCCGATCGCGCCCTTCACCACCAGGAAGAGCGAGGCCATCGCGGCGACCATCACCACCAGCCCGTTGGCCCAGACCTTGGCGAACATCAGCTCGAACGGGCGCAGCGGCATGACGAGGAGGTGCTCGATATTGCCGTGCTCGCGCTCGCGAAGGACGGCCGCGCCGCACAGGAAGATGGCGAGAACCGAGATGTTGTTGATCACCTGGTTGATCGCCACGAACCAGCTTTGCAGCATGTTGGGGTTGAAGCGCGCGCGGGTCTGCATGCCGACGACCGGCCGGTCCTGCGGGCGGGCGCCGACCGACCAGTAAGGCGCCGCGCTGGCGTTGACGATCGTCTGGATATAGCCGGGGCCCCGGCCCGCCTGGCTCATCGCCGTGGCGTCGGTGACGACCTGGACCTCGGGGCGCGCGTCCTCCTCGAGGTCGGCCTGGAAGCGCGGCGGGATCAGCACGACGAAGGTGTAGCGGCCGCGGTCCATCGCCCGGTTGATCTCGCTGAAAGGGATCATCTGGGCGGGCAGGAAGAGCGGGGGGAGCATCGCGTCCTGGACCGAGCGGGATGCCTCGGACCGGTCCTCGTCGACGATCGCGATCGAGGCGTTGACGACGTCCATCACCGCGCTCTTGGCCGGCGTGTAGACCGAGAAGGTGAAGGTGTAGGCGATCAGGAACAGCAGCACCGGATCGCGCCACAGGCTGACCAGCTCCTTTATGCCGAGGTGGAAGATGTGCCAGAAGCCGCGCATCTACTTCTCCTGCTTCTTGAGGAGAGCGGCGGAGACGGTGAAGTAGATCGCGGCGATGATCGCCAGGCCGAGCAGGTTCGGCCAGACCGCGGCGAAGCCGAGATCCTTGGTGAAGGTGCCGACGGCGACCGCCTGGAAATAGGTGCTGGGGAAGATCTGCGAGGCGAACCAGGCGCCGCCGGAGAGCGACGAGGTGGGCACGAACATGCCCGAGAATTGCACCGCGGGCAGGATGGTGATGATCGCCGCGGCGAAGATCGCCGCGGTCTGGGTGCTGGCGAAGACCGAGATCAGCAGGCCGAAGCCGGTGCTCGCGAGGACGTAGATCAGGCCTCCGACGGCGAGCGCGAGAAGGCTGCCCTTGACCGGCACGCCGAACAGGAAGACGGCGAGCGCGACGAGCGTGACGAACTGGATCAGTGCGACGGTGATGTAGGGGAGCTGCTTGCCGAGCAGGAATTCCGACCGGGTCGCCGGCGCCGCGTAGAAATTGGCGATCGATCCCAGCTCCTTCTCGCGCACGACGCTGAGCGCGGTGAGCATCGAGGGGATCAGCATCAGCAGAAGCATGATGTCGCCCGGGACCATCGCGTAAACGCTCTCGAACGACTGGTTGTAGAGAGCGCGGGGCTGCATGACGATCGCCTGGCGGGGCGGCGCGAGCCCGTTGGTCCGGCGAAGCTGCGCCTCGTAGGCGCCGTGCGTGCCTTCGACATAGCCGCGCGCCGTCTCCGCCCGGAAGGGCACGGCGGCGTCGAAATAGGAGGCGATTTCGGGCTGGCGCCCCTGGCGAAGCTCGCGCTCGAAGCCGTTCGGGATCTCGAGCACGAAGCGCAGCTCGCCGTTTCTGAGGCGCCGGTCGAGCTCGGCATCGTTGGTCACCGGATCGTGCTCGTCATAATAGATCGAGCCGCGATAGGCGTCGGCATAGGTGCGGCTCGCGGCGGAGTTGTCGTAGTCGAGCACGGCGTAGGTCAGGTGCTGGACGTCGAGCGAGATGCCGTAGCCGAACACGACCATCAGCAACAGCGGCCCGAACACGGCGAAGGCGAGCCGCACCGAATCGTGCCGAAGCTCGATCGCCTCGCGCCGGGCGAAGGCCCAGACGCGGCTGAAGCTGAACTTGCCGGCCTTGTCGCCGGCGTGGGATTCGACCTCGGCTGCCGGCGGCGGCTCGACCGCTTCGAGCACCGGCGGGGCGTCCTTGGCGAGCTCGTCCTCCAGATAGCCGATGAACGCGGCCTCCAGGTTCGGCGCCCCGCGCGCCTTGACCAGCTCCGCCGGCGGCCCCTGGGCGAGGACCTTGCCGCGGTGCATCATCGACATCCGGTCGCAGCGCGCCGCCTCGTTCATGAAGTGGGTGGAGAGGAAGATCGTCACCCCCTCCTCGCGCGACAGGTTGATCATCAACTCCCAGAAGCCGTCCCGAGCGACCGGATCGACGCCCGAGGTCGGCTCGTCGAGGATCAGCACCTCCGGCTCGTGCAGCACGGCGACGGCGAGCGACAGGCGCTGGCGGATGCCGAGCGGAATGGCCTCGGCGAGCGTGTCGGCGACCGTCTCCAGCTGGAACTTGGTGATCAGCTCCTCGACCCGCTTCTCGCCTGCTTCGGGGGTGAGATCGAACAGGCGGGCGTGCAGGATCAGGTTCTGCCGAACGGTGAGCTCGGTGTAGAGCGAGAAGGCTTGGCTCATGAAGCCGACCCGGCGGCGGGTCTCGATGTCGCCGCCTTTGACCGCCTGGCCGAACAGGAGAGCCGTGCCCTCGGTCGGCGGCAGCAGGCCGGTCAGCATCTTCATCGTCGTCGTCTTGCCGCAGCCGTTGGAGCCTAAGAATCCGAAGATCTCGCCGCGCTCGATCTTGAACTCGACATGGTCGACGGCGGTGAAGGCGCCGAACTTCTGGGTCAGCCCGTGGGCCTCGATCGCCGGCGGCCCGCCGGAGGCCTTGAACGGACCGATGACCGGCTCGTGATGGCCCTCGCGCGCCTCCGGCGGCAAAAGCTTGATGAACGCCTGCTCGAGCGTCTCCGAATCGGTCTTCTCGCGCATCTCGGCGGGCTTGCCGGTGTCGAGCACCTTGCCGGCGTTCATCGCCACCAGCCAGTCGAACCGCTCGGCCTCGTCCATGTAAGCAGTGGCGACGATCACGCTCATCTGCGGGCGGCGCTCGCGGATTCGGTCGATCAGGTCCCAGAACTGGCGCCGGGCGAGCGGATCGACGCCGGTGGTCGGCTCGTCGAGGATGAGCAGATCGGGATCGTGGATCAGCGAGCAGCACAAGCCGAGCTTCTGTTTCATGCCCCCCGAAAGCTTGCCCGCCGGCCGGTCGCGGAAGGGCTGGAGATCGGTGCTGGTGAGGAGGTCGTCGATCCGGTATTCGCGCTCCGCCTTCGATTGGCCGAACAGCCTGCCGAAGAAATCGACATTCTCGAAGATCGAAAGTGTCGGATAGAGATTCTTGCCGAGCCCCTGCGGCAAATAGGCGATGCGCGCAGCGACCGCCGTGCGGAACTTGGGGTCGTCGATATTGCCGCCGAGCGAGGTCGCCTCGCCGCTTTGCAGCTTGCGCACGCCGGCGAGGATTCCGAGCAGCGTGGACTTGCCCACCCCGTCCGGCCCGATCATCCCGATCATCTTGCCGCCCGGAATGTCCAGGCTGATGTCGTCGAGCGCTACCGTCTCACCATAGACCTGGGTGATGTTTCGGACGCTCGCGCAGAATTCATCTGCGGCGAACGCCATCATCGTCCGCCTTGGCGACCGGCGGGTGCGAAGAGGTTCGGCGGAATGCGGGCCGGCGGCTGGAGGTTTGCCGGCCACTGGGCGCTGTTGTCGAAGCGGACATAGCCCATCGCCGGCGCGCCGACGCGCACGAGCTGCTCATATTGGGCGAGCCGGTCGCGCGGGATCTGGAGCTTCACGCGGAAGGTGAGGTTGTGCCGCTCCTCTTCGGTCTCGACCGCCTTGGGCGTGAATTGCGCAGTCGGCGAGATGAAGGAGACGAAGGCGCGGATGGGGTATTGCGGCGCCGCGTCGAGCACGATCCGAGCCTCGGAGCCGTTGGCGATCCGCCCGGTCACCTCCTCGGGCAGGAAGACGTACATATAGACGTCGCGAAGATCGACGATCGAGAAGACCCGGCCGCCGGCGGCGAGCACCTCGCCGACCTCGGCGAGACGGTTCTCCACCCGGCCGCGCATCGGCGCGACGAGCACGGAGTCGCGGATCTGGGCGCGGATTCGATCGGCCTCGGCGCGCGCGGCGGCGATCGTCGACTGGGCACGGATCGCCTGCGCCTGGGCGCCGACCAGATCGTTCTGAGCGGCGGCCATCTGGGCTCGGGTGCCCGCCGCCGTGGCGCGGGTCGAAAGCATGCGGGCGTTGTCGGTCTCGGCTTCCTGCTGGCTGACCGCGCCGGAAGGCACCAGGTTCTGCGAGCGCCTGTGCTGCTGGCCGGCGAAATTGGCTTCGGCCAGGCGAGCGCTCACCTCCGCCCGGCGCGCGCCGACCTGGGAGCCGCGGGCGGCAACTTCGGCATAGGCGATGCGCTGCGCGTCCTCGGCCTCGCGAACCTGCGCCTCGGCCTGGCGAAGCCGCGCCTCGAGCTCGTCGACGTCCATCCGCGCGACGACCTGGCCGCGCTGGACGATGTCGCCTTCGTTGACGAGCACCTCGCGGATCCGCCCCGGATATTTGGCGGCGATATAGACTTCGTTCGCTTCGAGCCGGCCGTTGCCGGAGGCGAAGCCGGCCGGAAGGCTCGATCCCGAGAGTAACCACCAGGCCAGGGCGCCAATGACGACGACGGCCGCGATGACGATGATCATGCGACGGCGGCCTGATCCCGCGACGGCTTCGCCGCCCTTGATGCGCTCGAACTTCATGCCGCCCTCCGCTGATCAGGGGCGAATCTATCGAGCGGCGCCGGGCAACGTCATTGGGGCGAATCCCTAAACGGCTATGCGCAACTCCCTAGTCCGAGGCGCTCAGGCCCCGGAGGGGTGATTAGATCGCGCGCGTAGGCGATAGGTTGTGTAAGCGCGCGGACGCTTTAGACTCGAACGCGGACGTCAGCTGCGCGACGGTGGCGGGGGCGGCAATGGCGATCACCGTCGGCGTGAGGAGTTTGCGATGGATTGGGGGGGACATCTGCCTGAATGAATCTGCGCCACATCGAGATTTTCCACGCCGTCTACGTCAACGGTTCCGTAAGCGCGGCCGCGCGCGCGCTCAACGTGTCGCAGCCGTCGGTGTCGAAGATGCTTCGCCACGCGGAGAGCCTGCTCGGATTCCAGCTCTTCCAGCGCACCAATGGCGGGCTGGTGCCGACCCAGGACGCGCATTTGCTGTTCGTCGAGGTCCGCGAGATCCAGGACCGGGTCCACGCGCTGCGCGAGGCAGGTCGGAACCTTCGCCGCGGGGCCGGCGGAACCTTGCGCATCTCTGCGCTTCCGTCGCTCGCGCTCGACGCCATTCCCACCGCCGTCGCGCGTTTTCTGCGGACGCATGAGAATGTGAAGTTCGATCTGCAGACCGTCCACCACGACGATCTGCTGCGAAAGCTCCACGAACGCGAGACGGACATCGCGATCGCCTATCAGGTGCCGCCGGCAGCCCCGATCGCCCAGCGCTGGGTCGGCGAAGGCGAGCTCGTGGTGCTCTATCGTGAGGAGGACATGCCGGATGCCCCGCCCTGCATCGAGCTGACCAGGCTCCAGGGCAAGCGCTTCATCAGCCTCGCCGCGAGCGGACCGACGGGGCGGCTCTTCACCGAGGAGCTGGAGCGGCTGAACATCGAACTGGACGACGTGATCTCCGCGCGCACCTTCTACATCGCCGGCGCCCTGGTCCGCCACGGCGTGGGAATGACGGTGATCGACAGCTTCACGGCCCAGGCCTGCCTCGCGCCCGGCCTCGCAATGCGGCCGCTGAAGCCGCGGATCACCTTCGACATTCACGCCATGTTCCTGAACAATCGGCCGCTCGGCGCGCTGGCGACCGAGTTCCTCAAGACGCTCAAGCAGGTCCTGGATATTCCATAGCGCGCGGCTATGGCGCGCCGCCGCATGGATATGCGCGGACGCCGGGGGTGCGGGCTAGCCTTGGGGCGATGATCCCGGCGCCATACCTTCTCTATCTGGGGCACACCAGCGATCCGCTCGCGATCAAGACGTCGCGGGGCGTGGCGATGTTTCGCGGCGAGGATTGCGTCGGTGAGTTTCGCCACGACGATTGCCCGCTGACTCTGGATCTGCCGCGGATGGGCATGGAGGAGGCCGTCGCCGCGGGGGCGAGAACACTGGTCCTCGGCATAGCGGGGGCCGGCGGCGAGCTCGGGGCCGATCTCGTCGCCGATGCGGCGGCGGCGCTGAACGCCGGACTGAACGTGGCGTCGGGCCTGCACCAGCGGTTGCGCGACGTGCCGTCTCTCGCCGCGCTCGCGCAGGAGCGGAATCTGCGGCTGTTCGACGTTCGCGATCCGCCTTCGGGCCTGACAGTCGGCAAGGGTCATGAGCGGCTCGGCAACCGCCTTCTGACCGTCGGAACGGATTGCTCGGTCGGCAAGATGGTGACGACGATCGCGCTGACCCGAGCGCTGCGCGCACGCGGCGTAAGAGCGGATTTCAGGGCGACGGGGCAGACCGGGATCCTGATCGCCGGCCAGGGCGTGGCGGTCGATGCCGTCGTGGCGGACTTCATTTCCGGCGCGATCGAGCAGCTGGTACCCGCGCGCGGCGACAACGGATGGGATCTGATCGAGGGGCAGGGCTCTCTCTTCCACCCTTCTTTCGCCGGCGTGTCTCTGGGGCTCCTCCACGGTGCTCAGCCAAAGGCCCTCGTCCTGTGCGACGAGCCCGGCCGGGCCCATATTCGCGGCGTTCCCGGCCGCGCCGTCCCGGATCTTGCGGACTGCCTTGAGGCCAACCTCGCCGCGGCGCGGCTGACCAGCCGCGACGTGCGGGGGGTAGGCATTTGCCTCAACACCTCCGGCATGGAACCCGAAGCCGCCCGCCGGCTGTGCGCATCGTCCGCGGACAAGATGGGCCTTCCCTGTACCGATCCGGTCGCCTTCGGCGTCGATCCCATCATCGAATATCTATGTCCCGTACCCTCCAGGCCCAGCACGATCGCTTCCCTCTGATCCGTCCGTTCCGCATTGCGCGCGGAACGAAGACGGCGGCCGACGTGGTCACGGTGACCATCGGCGAGGGCAGCGCGATCGGGCGCGGCGAGGCCGTGCCCTACCCGCGCTATGGCGAGACGATCGAGGGCGCGCTGGCGGCGATCGACGAGGTCCGCCCGATGATCGAGCAGGGGGGAGGGCGCGCCGCGCTCCTCGACGCTTTGCCCGCCGGGGCCGCGCGCAACGCGATCGATTGCGCCCTGTGGGATCTGGAGGCCAGGCTTTCGCGCCGCGACGTGGCGGCGATGATCGGCGGACCGGCTCTGCGGCCCGTGGCCAGCGCGATGACGGTGGTGATCGACACGCCCGGCGCTATGGCCCGGGCGGCGATGCTGGAGGAGGCGCCGCTGCTGAAGATCAAGGTCGACGCGAACGACCCCGAGGCGCAGATCCGCGCGGTGCGGGCGGCGGCGCCGGGGGCGGAGCTGATCGTCGACCCCAATGAGAGCTGGGACCGGGCGTTGCTGGACAGGATGCAGCCGGTGCTCGTCGAAACGCGGGTCGCCCTGATCGAGCAGCCGGTGCCCGCCGGTTCGGACGACTGGCTGGAAGGCTTCACCCCGGCGGTTCCGATCTGCGCCGACGAATCCGTCCACGTCGCCGCCGATCTGGAGGTCGTCGCGCGACGCTACCAGGCAGTGAACGTGAAGCTCGACAAGGCCGGCGGGCTCACCGCCGCGCTCGCGCTTGCGAAGGCCGCACGGGCGCGGGGGCTCGGGTTGATGACCGGCTGTATGGTGAGCTCGTCACTGTCGATCGCGCCGGCGCTGCATCTCGCGATGATGTCGGATTTCGTCGACCTTGACGGTCCCGTCTGGCTCCTTGAGGATCGCCCCGGCGGCATCGGGATGGACGGCGGCTTCATCCATCCGCCGGAAGCCGGATTTTGGGGGAGCTCGCGGACATGAAATTGTTGGGGCTTCTATTCGCCACGGCGCTCCTCGGCGCGGCCGCGCCGCCGGAGAATGTCGATCTGATCATCCGCGGCGGCACCATTTATACCGGATCGGACGCAGCCTTCGTCGGCGACGTCGCGATTTCCGGCGGGCGCGTCCGCGCCGTTGGCCCGCATCTATCCCTTTCGGCCGCGCGGGTGATCGACGCGCACGGCATGATCGTCGCGCCCGGATTCATCGATCCCCACACCCATGTCGGCGATCAGCTGGCCGATGCCGACGCCCGGACCCGGCTGGTCCCCGCTTTCCTCATGCAGGGGGTGACGACCGCCTTCATCGGCAATGACGGCGGGGGCGATCTGGACGTCGCGGCAGTGCTCGGCAGCGCCCAGGGCCGGCCCGTGGGGATCAACTATGCCGCCTATGTGGGCTTCGGCACGGTCCGCCGCGCGGTGATCGGCGACGCGGACCGGGCGCCCACCGCCGACGAGCTGGCGCGGATGCGGCAGATGGTCGCGGCGGGGATGTGCCAGGGCGCGCTCGGCCTTTCGACCGGCCTGTTCTACGCGCCGCAAAGCTTCGCGACGACCGGGGAAGTGGCCGCGCTGGCGCAGGAAGCGGGTGTGCGGGGCGGCGTTTACGACAGTCACCTGCGCGACGAATCTTCCTATTCGATCGGGCTCGCGGCGGCGGTGGACGAGGCGATCACCATCGGCCGCGAGGGACGGCTGCCGGTCCACATCTCCCATATCAAGGCGCTCGGAGTCGACGTCCAGGGCCAGGCCCCGGCGATCATCGCCCGGATCGAGGCGGCGCGGGCGGCCGGGCAGCGGGTCACCGCCGATCAATATCCTTGGTCGGCGTCGGGAACGAGCCTCGCCGCCGCGCTGGTGCCGCGCTGGGCGCACGACGGCGGCCGGCCGGCGCTGCTCCGCCGCTTCGACGATTCCAGCGTGGCGGAGCGCCTGCGCGCCGACATGACGGAAAATCTTCGCCGGCGGGGCGGCGCGGACTCGCTGCTGATCAGCGAAGGCCAATATCGGGGGCAGCGGCTTTCCCAGGCGGCGCGGACGCTCGGGCTCGATCCGGTTGCCGCAGCGATCGCCGTGATCCGCGTCGACGATACGAGCGTCGCATCGTTCAACCAGACCGAGGAGGATATCGCCGCCTTCATGCGCCGGCCCTGGGTGATGACCGGCTCGGACGCCTCCGGCGGGCATCCGCGCGCGTTCGGCAGCTTCGCGCGCAAATATGCGGAATATGTGCGCAGGCTCCACGTGATCGGCCTGCGCGCGTTCATCGAGCGAAGCACATCGCTGACCGCCGACACGTTCGGGCTCGTTGACCGCGGGCGGCTGCGGGCGGGCGCCTTTGCCGACATCGTCGTCTTCGACCCCGAAACCTATGCGGCACGATCGACCTATGAGGAGCCGACCCTGCTCGCGGCGGGCGTTCGAACGGTGCTCGTCAACGGCGCGCTGGCGGTCGACGATGGCGCGCTGACCGGAGCCGCCGCCGGGCGCGGGCTGGCGCACACGCCGACCGCCGGAACCTGCCCGTGACCCTGCTGCGCCGCTGGTTCGCGATTCCCTTGTGGAAGCGGGTGTTGGCCGCATTGGCGCTCGGCCTCCTCCTCGGCGCCTTCTGGCCCGCGGCGGCGCCCTGGGTGCAGTTTCTCGGCGACCTTTTCGTGCGCGCTATCCGGATGCTGGTCGTGCCGATCGTGCTGGTGACGATCGCCGCGGGGATCACCACGCTCGGCGACCCGAAGCGGCTTGGCGGGATCGGCGGGCGGACGATCGCCCTGTTCGCCTTCACCACCGCCGTCGCCGTGTCCGTCGGGATGGCGGTGGCGAGCCTGATCCGGCCCGGCGAAGGGGCGCCGCTCGGAACCGCCGCGCCGCACGCCATCGGCGCGCCGCCGACGCCCTACGAGCAGCTGATCGGCATCGTCCCCGTCAACATCTTCGACGCGTTGGCGAAGGGCGACATGCTGGCGATCATCTTCGTCGCCATCCTGCTCGGAATCGGCCCCCTGGTGGCGGGGGAGGCGGGCAAGCCGTTCGCGGACCTGCTCCAGTCGGCAACGGCGGTCCTGCTCAAGATCGTCGCCATCGTCATGGAAGCGACTCCGTTCGGCGTGTTCGCGCTGATCGCCGGAGCGGTCGCAGCGAACGGCGCGACCGTCTTCGTCAATGTCGGCTGGCTGGCGCTGGCGGTAGCGCTCGGCTCCCTGATCCAGATCCTGCTGGTTCACACGCTGCTGCTGCGCTTCGCCGCGCGGGTTCCGCTGCGCCCCTTCTTCCGCGGCATCATCGACGCTCTGGCGGTGGCCTTCTCGACCGCTTCCAGCTCGGCGACCCTGCCGGTCGCGATGCGTGTCGCCGAGCGCAACCTCGGCCTCGGCCGGCCGATCTATTCCACCGTGCTTCCGCTCGGGGCAAGCATCGGCAAGGACGGCACGGCCATGTATGTCGGCCTGCTCAGCATGTTCAGCCTGCAGGCGCTGGGAGTGGAGCCGACGCCGGTCGTCTACGGGCTCGTTCTGCTGACGGGCGCGCTGGCGGCATTCGGAACGGCGCCCGTGCCGTCGGCCTCCTTGTTCATGCTGGCGGCGGTTCTCTCCTCGGTCGGCATCGCTCCGGAACAGACCGCTCTGGTGGTCGGTTTCGTCCTCCCGTTCGACCGGCTGCTCGACATGACCCGCACGGTGCCGAGCGCGAGCGCCAATCTCACCGTCGCGACCACCATCGCGCGGTGGGAGGGGGAACTGGACGACGCCGTCCTTCGCTCTTCGGACGATGATTGAACCAGTCGATCCGGCCACCTGGCATCGCGACGGCTACGCGATCGTCCGCGGTTTCTTCAGCTCCCGGGAGATCACCGCGATCGGCGCGGAGATCGACGCCGTCCATGCCGAGGGGGTCGCGCACGGCCGCAGCTTCCGCCACGGCAATCTCTTCTACAAAATCGCGCAAGGGCCCGGCGGACCGCTGGTGCAGATGGTGCAATGGCCCTCCTACCACCGCCCCGCGCTCGACGCGGTGCGCCTCGATCCCCGCTTCGCCGCCTTGCTCGAGCCGCTGATCGGGCGCGACGTCAAGCAGATCATCAACCAGATCCACTGGAAGGCGCCGGGGGCCGTAGGCGACTTCGCCTGGCACCAGGATTCGCGCTTCCGAGTGCCCGCCGACTGCTACCGCAACCTCGGCACCGCCTACGTCCAGACCGGGCTCGCGATCGATCCGCACCGGCCGGAATCCGGGGGCATGTCCTTCGTTCCGCGAAGCCATTTGCAGGGCGACCTCGATCTGGACACGGACAGCGACGTGCTGGGCAATGCGATGTCCGACTCGGCGCTGGAGCGCGTGGGCCTCTCGGCCGCGGAGGCGATCCGGCTCGTGCTCGATCCCGGCGACCTCGTTCTGTGGAACCCCTATCTGGTCCATGGCTCGGGCCCGAACCGCTCGGACCATCTGCGCCGCTTCTACATCAACGGCTACGTCCGCGCCGGCGATTGCGACCGCGGCGAATGGGCCTTCCGCGACGGCCGGCCCGTGCCGCTGGGCCCGGAGCCGGCGCTGGTTCACTATGAGGACCTGCGCGAGCGGGGCGGGCCGCACTACCTGTAGAACGCAATCGTTTTGACCGAACCGTCATTGCGAGGAGCGAAGCGACGCGGCAATCCATCGGCCTCCGAGGCTGCTCTGGATTGCTTCGCTTCGCTCGCAATGACGAGATGAATCGGTCTTGGACGATCATGCTTCAGGGCAGCGGTTGCCGGCGCATCACCGTAAGATCGAGGAACTCCTCCGCGGCGCGCAGCGCGCGGAGCCAGTTGTCGTGGCGGAAGAAGCTGTGGCGCTCGTTGGGGAAGACAAGCTCGCGATAGGGGATGTGCCGGGCGGCCAGCTCGCGCGCCAGGAGCAGCGATTGGGAGAAGTCGACGTTCCGGTCGTCGTCGCCGTGGATCAGCAGCACCGGCGAGCGCCAGCGATCGATCGCGCCGAGCGGCGAGGAGTCCCACTGGACCTGGCGCGCGCGTTCCTGCGCCTGGGGCGACAATGAGTTGGGCACCGGGCGAAGCATGGTGTGGACACCATGAAGATCGACGCCGGCCGCGAACAGGCCGCTGTCGCGCGCCAAAGCGAGCGCGGTGAGATAGCCGCCCCAGCTCCCGCCCCACACGCCGATGCGGGCCGGGTCGACATCGCCCCGCGCCGCAAGCCAGCGCCCGGCGGCGAGGATGTCGCGATATTCCGACGCGCCCTCGCGGCCGGTCTCCGCCGCCTCGCGGAAGGCGAGCCCATAGCCGGTGCCGCTGCGATAATTCACCGACAGCACGTCATAGCCGAGCGCGGCGAGGTGCTGGTTCATGATATACGTCTTCGAATAATAGCCGGATGTGTGGAAGCCGGGCAGCATCTGCCGGCGCGGGCCGCCGTGGACGTAGACCAGCGCCGGATGGCGGCCCGGGCCGCGGGCGCGGAAATATTGGCCGTGAACCTCGACTCCGTCCTCGGCGCGAAACGTCACCACCTCGGGCGCGGCGAAGCCCGAAGCGGTGGGGACGGGCGCGAGCGGCGTCTCGCGCGCGCCGAGGAGGACGGGATGGGCCGGGCTGGACACGCTCGTCGCGATTGCGGCGACCGAATCGCCCGCGATCGTCGGAGCGAACTGCATCGTATCGCCGCCGCCCAATCGCAGCGGCGCGCCGTCGCCCAGCGGCCGGCGCCAGATGTGGCGGCTGTCGATATCGCCGGCATTGGCAGCGTAGAGGAGATCGTCGCGTGCCGGATCGATCAGGAAGGTCTCGACCTCGAAGGCGCCGGCGGTCAGGGCGCGCGGCGTGCCGCCCCGCTGCGCGTCGAGCGCGTAGACGTGAAGCCAGCCGGTCCGCTCCCAGGGAAAGAGGATCAGCCCGCTTCGGCTCCAGAACAGGTTGCGGCTTCGGGTCCCGTAATAGCGCCCACCCGGGCCGGCCGGCGCTGTCCAGAGCGTGCGCGCCTCGCCGGTGGCGAGGTCGACCAGCCGGATCGACCAATAAGGCCCACTGTCGGCCGCCGCTCCGGCGGGCGGCGATACATAGCGGATGAAGGCGATTTGGCGGCCGTCCGGAGAGAAGACAGGCTCGATCGACTGGCCGAGGCCGGGATCGAGATAGCGCAGGCGCTCGCCATCCGCGTCCAGAACGGCGACGAGGCTGTGCTCGCCGCGATCCTCCGAGAACAGCAATCGGGTGCCGTCCGGCGACCAGGTGAGACGGCCGATGCTTCCGCCGACCTTGGCGATGCGCCGCGCCTCGCTCCCGCGCGTCCACAGCCAGATTTCGCCCCGGCGGGTGAAGGCCAGTCGCCCGCCGTCGGGCGAGAAGCTGGGCGAATGGCCCTGGCCGACGGCCAACGCGTCGCCGCCACTGGCGGAGACCACGAACACCTGCTGGGGCGGCGTGAAGGGCGCGGCGCCGGTGTTGGGCAGGTCCTCCTGGTCCGGAAACTCCTCGTCGCCGCCGCGAACGAAAGCGAGGCTCGCGCCGTTGTTGCTAAGGGCGATTTCGGACAGTTCCTGCCCGTCATCCTCGGTGAAGGCGGTCAGGCGCCGCGCCGGCACGCCGCGCGTCGCCACCCAGATGTTGCGAACGCCGGCCTCGTTCACGATCCAGGCGAAGCGCGGCACGTCGCGAGCGCCGGCAAGGCCGCTCGCGACGGGGAGGGCGAGGGCTTCGGCCAACGGGTCGCGCTGGGCGGCGGCGGCCGAGGGCAGGAGCGCAAGGCCGATCGCCATGAGCCACAGTCGTACGAGGAGGTGCTTCTTCATCGCCCTGGATTGAGGCCGGCGCGCCCGCCTGGCAAGTGCCGCCTGGGCTAAATGCCCCGCCGTTATAGCGGCGCGAACGCTCGGAATGAGCGATGCCGTATTGCCCCGGGCCGGATGTGCCCTAGGCTGCCCCGATGCCGGCTCCCCATTCCCCACTGCGCATCGCCTTGCTGGCGGTCGCCATCTCCGCGGTTTCGCCCGCTCACGCTTTGCAGGCGCCGCTGCAGCAACGGGTCGAGGCCGGCCTGGCCGCCGCTCCGGCGGGCACGCGCTTCGGCCTGGTGGTGACGACCGAGGACGGGCGTGAGCTGGTCGCGGTCAATCCGGACGCCCGCTTCATCCCGGCCTCCAACACCAAGATGCTGACCACCGCCGCGGCCTTCGCCAACATGACCGCGCTCGACCGGCCGGACGCCGCCGGCGGCGCTTCGGTGCGGCTCGACGGGAGCCGGCGGTCGCCCGACGTGATCCTCGCCGGCCATGGCGACGCCCGGCTGTCGAGCGCGCCGGATTGCGCCGTGGATTGCCTCGCCGCTTTGGCCGACGCGGTGGCCGCGCGGACCCGGCGCGTGCGCAACGTCGTCGGCGACGACAGCCTGTTCCCGGACCAGCGCTGGAGCCCGGGGATGAGCTGGAACAATATCCAGAGCCGCTACGGCACCGGCGTTTCGGCGCTGACCCTCGACGACAACGAGCTGGCAATTCGGGTCACCCCCGGAGCGGTGGGGGAACGCCCGGCGCTCGACATGCTGCCTTATTACGAGGTGACCAATCTCGCGACGACGGCGGCGGCGGGGACGACCGAGCTGCAGTTCGAGCGGATGCCGAACAGCCGCGTCCTGCGGCTCACCGGAACGATCGCCGTCGGCGCCGAGCCGGAGACGCTTCGGATGGGCATCGACGACCCGGCCCATTTCGCGGCCTGGCGCCTGCGCACGTTGCTCGAAGCGCGGGGCGTTCGGGTCACTGGCGACGCCGAGGCGCGCCACCGGCCCTTCGCGCGCGACGGCGACGATCCGGCGCGCCGGGGCGACCGGCCCGTGACTCGCCCGAGCGAGCCCGAGGCGCTGGCCCGGCTGACTCCGCCGCCTCTTGCCGAGGACCTGATTCTGATCAGCAAAGTCAGCCAGAATCTGCATGCCGAGCTGATGCTCCGCCGCGTCGGCCTGATCGCCGGCTCGGGCTCGATCGAGGACGGCGTGGCGGCGATCGCGGCGATGATGTCGTCAGCGGGCGTGCCCCGGACGGCCTGGGACCTGTCCGACGGCTCGGGCATGTCGACCTACAATCGCCTGTCGCCCCGCGCGGTCGCCACTTTGCTGCGCTGGGCCGCCGCCCAGCCCTGGGGCGCGGCGTGGCGGGCGACCTTCCCGGTCGCCGGGGTCGACGGAACGCTCGCCCGCCGCTTTCGCGGGACCCCGCTGGAGGGGCGCCTGTTCGCCAAGACCGGAACGCTCAACGCGTCCAACGCTCTGTCCGGCTATTTGACCGCCCGAAGCGGCCGGACCCTGATCTTCTCATTCTACGCCAACGACGTGCCGGGCGACGTCAGCGCGACCGGATTCATGGACGCCGCCCTCAACCTGATCGCCGAGGCGAATTAAAGCCTGAACAGCTTATGCTGAACCGCTCATCCTGAGGAGGGACTGAGCCTGGCGAAGGCCCGTCTCGAAGGACCGTCCTTCGAGACGCCGTTTCGACAGGCTCAACGGCTCCTCAGGATGAGCGGAGGGAGGCAGTTAAAGGCAATCCTGCTCTAAGCCGCGTCCCACGCCTCCACGACGGCATCGCCGGTGGCGCGGCGCAGCTCCGCTATGCCGGTCTCGCGATGGCGGGTCGGGTGGACTCGGTTGGTCAGCAAGGTCCAGGCGAGGCCGCGTTCGAAATCGACCCACAGCCCGGTGCCGGTGAAGCCGGTATGGCCGATCGTCCCGCCGGAGCAGGCGTCGCCGCCGTGCCAGCCCGCGAAGCGCCGCTCCCAGCCGCAGGTCCGGTGTTCGTGCACGGGCGTTCGGATCGCCCGAAGCATGAATGGCGAGGCGCCGCTCCCGTCGAGCAGACCGGCGGCGAAGGCGAGCACGCCGGCCACCGTCCCGAACAGGCCGGCATGGCCCGGCGCGCCGCCAAGCGCCCATGCGTTCTCGTCATGGACCTCGCTTTTCATCACGCGGCCGCGCCAGGAGCAGGCCTCGGTGGCGACGGCGGGGCCGGGCGGCGGACCGTAGCTCAGGCCCGGCCCGAGCGGCCAGGCCGACAGCGGCGCGCCGGTGATCCGCTCGATTGCGATGCCGAGGAGGATGAAATTGATGTCGGAATAGACCGGCGGGCCGTGGCGCCACTCCCGCTGCAGCACGAAGGCGCGCAGGCGCTCGGGATCGCTGCCATAGGTGTAGATCGGCTCAACCGCCGGAAGGAAGGTGCGGTGGGCAAGGCAGTCGCGGAAGGTCAGCGACCGTTCGGCGGCGTTGGCGACGTCATATTGGCGAAGGTCGGGGATCGCATCGGTCAGCGGCCGGTCGAGGCCGATCCGGCCCTGCTCCGCCAGCGTCAGGATCATGCTTGTCGTGGCGATGACCTTGGATACCGAGGCGAGGTCGAACCAGTGATTCTCCGTCAGCGCCTCGGGTTCCGGGATCAGCGCGGCCATCCCTGCGAGGCGTACGGCGCGCCGCCCGTCGGCGGCCACGATGCCGAGCGCCGTACCCGGAATCCGGCCTTCGGCGACGGCCTGTGCCGCGGGCGCGAAGGCCCGTTCCGCCACCTCGTCGATCATGGCCTGTCGTCCGCGGGACGGGGGCGGGCCCCTGCGATGAGCGGCAGGAACAGCAGTGCCGCCAGGCTGGCCACGCCGGTGATGACGAAGAAAAGGTCGAAACCCCGATAGCCTGCGCGGTCGAACGCCTCGACGATCGAGCCGCCCGCTCCGGACAGCAGCCGCGGCAGCAGGAAGGCGAATCCGGAGAGGAAGGCATATTGAGCCCCGGGATAGCGGGGGTTCACCAGCAGCGAGAGATAGACCACGAAGATCGCCCCGGACATGCCGTTGCCGAACTGGTCCGCGGCAGTGGCAAAATAGAGGGCGGTCCCGTCCACCGGCTGGTGGGCGAGCCAGACGAAGCCGAAATTGCCGAGCGCGGCGAAGAAGGCTCCGATCGCCAGGGTCCATGTCATCCGCCAGCGCGCCGCCATCCAGCCGCCGAGGCCGACGCCGACGATGCTCGCGATCAGCGCGACATAGGAATCGGCGAGGCCGATCTCGGTCAGCGAATAGCCGAGATCGCGGATCATCGGCTTGGACAGGTTCAGCGCAAGCACGTCGCCCATTCGGTAGACCGAGACGAAGGCCATCAGCGCCAGCGCCATGAAGCCGTAGCGCCAGAAGAAGTCGACATAGGGGCCGACCGCGACGGAGCGCCGCGCCGGGGCCGACGGCGGAAGCTTGCGGATTTTCGGAAGCGCCGCGGCCATGACCAGGAAGGGCACCATACAGACCGCCAGCACGAAGGGGGTGACGTTGGTCTGCCCGCTGATGCCGATGGCCGACGCGGCGCCGAGCAGCAGCCAGCCGACCGCGCCGACGGCGGCGGCGGACACACCCAGGATGATCGCGCTCGCGCCCAGGCCCGTGACGAGCGCGCCGGCGCGGCCGCCGCCGTGGCCCGGATCGGGGCGCATAAGGGCGAGCAGCGGGAAGGGCAGGAAGGCGAAGAAGGCGATTGCGAGATAGGCGCCGGTCCATCCAAAGCCGGGCTGGTCGGCGACGAGCAGAGCGCCGCTGCCCGCGGCGACCATCGCGCTTCGGTAGCCCCACAGATTGGCGGCGGCGAGCGGGCCTTGCTCCGCCTGGGTCGGCGCGAGCTCGATCCGCCAGGCGTCGGCGGCGACTTCCAGGGTCGTCGTCCAGAAGGCGAGCAGCACCGCGAACAGCGCCGTGATGCCCAGATTCCCGTCCGACGAGGTCAGCCCCATCACGGCCATCGAGACGAAGATGCCGAGCTGGGCGAGCATGATCCACCCGCGCCTCTTGCCCCAGAAGCGGCCGAAGCCCGGCACTTCGTAGCGGTCGAGGAGCGGCGCCCAGAGGAACTTGAAGGTCGGCAGCAGCTGCACCCAGGCGAAGAAGCCGATGACGACCAGCCCCACCTCGTGCGCCTGGAGGCGCAGCGAGAGGACGGTCGAGAACATGTAGAAAGGCAGGCCGGCCGAGAAGCCGAGCAGCACGTAGAGCGCCTGGCGGCCAATGCCTCCGGACACGACCGGGCCGGCCGGCGCGGCGCTGCCCTTTGCTTGTGAAGCCATAGCCCTCCCCCGATCCCGACGCGGCCGCTTTTTACGGGCTATCACGCCTGCGACGCTTTCGCCCATAAGATGGCGGCAGGTTATGGCTTGGCCAACAGAAACTATGGCGGCCCGCCTGATTATTGTTACTTAATGCCGATTGGCTGCTGCCAAGGGGGGGATAATTCGATGCGTGCTTCCAAGTCACTGAAATCGGTTCTTTTTTGTGGCGCCGCCTTCACCGCCATGGCTTTCTCCGGCAGCGCCCGGGCTCAGGCTGCGCCGGCCGAAGGCACCGACCCAGCGACGGCCCAGACGGCCGCGGCCCCGGCGGACGACGCGGAGCGCCGGGATATCGTCGTCACGGGCACCCGCGTCGTACGCGACGGCTATCAGGCGCCGACCCCGCTCACCGTGCTGACCGCGGCGGATATCGAGAACACCTCCCCGACCAACAACATCGCCGATTTCGTCAATCAGATCCCGTCGCTCGCCGGCTCGACCCGGCCGTCCAACTCGCGCCTCAACATCAGCAGCGGGCAGGCCGGAATCAACGCGCTCAACCTGCGCAATTTCGGCGAGACCCGCACGCTCATCCTGATCAACGGCCGGCGATCCGTCGCCTCGACGATCACCGGCGTGGTCGACATCAACACGATCCCGCAATCGCTCATCGAGCGGGTCGACATCGTCACCGGCGGCGCGTCGGCTTCCTATGGATCGGACGCCGTCGCCGGCGTCGTCAACTTCATCCTCAATGACGACTTCGAGGGCCTGCATCTCGAAGGCGACACCGGCATCACCTCGCGGGGCGACGGCTTCAACTATTCCTTCAACGCCGCGTGGGGCACGTCCTTCGCCGGAGGCCGCGGCCATTTCATGGTCAGCGGCGAAATCGCGCATAAGGACGGCATCTTCGACGTCTCCGACCGCGACTGGAACCAGAGAGGCTACGTCCGCATCCAGGACCCGACCTGGACGACCGCCAGCGCCAATCCGCAATTCATCACCACCCTGCTCCAGGTCGGCGCGGCGAACTCGACGCCGGGCGGCCTCATCACCAACTCGGCGGGCGGAGTCGCCAACCGGTTGCGCGGCATCTATTTCGGCGGGGGCGGCCGGGTCCTCCAGTATCAATATGGCGCGCTGACATTCCCTGTGCCCACCGGCACGGCCGCCCCGACCCTGACCCAGGGCGGCAGCTGGCGGGTCAACGATTCGGGCCGCCGCATCGGCCTCGACGCCGAGGACGATCGCCACGGCATTTTCGGGCGGCTCAGCTTCGACGTCGCCGACAATGTCACGCTTTTCGCCGAAGCCTCGTACAATTGGCAGGAGGTGTTCTTCAACGCCGGCCCGAACCTGTCGACCGGCCAGGTCCTGAACGCGACCGGCTGCGGCACCGCGGCGACGGCCGCGGCTGCGCCGATCACCTGCAACGCCTTCCTCTACAACGCGCTCGGGCCGACGACCCTGACGGGCATCACCAGCGTCACCCTCGCCACTACCGCCGTCGACCTTCCCTACCGGGTCATCAACAACACGCGCGAGGTGCAGCGTTACGTGCTCGGTGCCCAAGGGGAGTTCGGACTGTTCGACCACCAGGCGCATTGGGACGTCTATGGGCAATATGGGCGCGCCGATCTGCGCGAACAGCTGCGCAACATCATGCACACGCAGCGGCTGGCCAACGCCACCAGCGTTGCCTTCGCCCAGGCCGGCAATCCGGGCAATTACGCCGTCGGCTCGATCCAGTGCGTGGTCAACCTCGACGCGATCGCCACCAACAACGACCCCAATTGCGTGCCCTTGAACCGCCTCGGCGTCGGCGTCGCCAATCCGGCGGCCATCTCCTACGTGCTTGGCGCCCCCTATCGCGATGAGGTGGTGGAACAGTTCGTGACCGGCGCCAACCTGTCGTTCACGCCTTTCGCGACCTGGGCCGGCGACGTCAGCATGGCGATCGGCGCGGAGTATCGCAAGGAGCAGATCCAGGGGTTCGTTCCCGTCGAGTTCCAGCCGATCATCACGCCGACCGGCACCACCAACATCTGGTCGGTCGGCAACTACTTGCCGTCAAACGGCGACTTCAGCGTCAAGGAAGCCTATTTCGAGACGGTGGTGCCGCTGGGCTTCGGCTTCGAGTTCAACGGCGCCGTGCGCGCCACCGACTACTCGACCTCGGGCTACGTCACGACCTGGCGCGCCGGCGCGACCTGGTCGCCGATCGACGACTTCAGGCTCAGGGTCACGCGGTCGCGGGACATCCGCGCGCCCAACCTCAACGAGCTGTTCGCCGCCGGCACGGCGAACACCGACTCGGTCAACAACCCGTTCTTCAATCCCGCGACCGGCACCGCCACGCCGCTGAACGGCGTGGTCTACAACACAGCCAGCATCGGCTATTCCGGGCTCGCCACCGGCAATTTGAACCTGGAGCCCGAAAAGGCCGACAGCTGGAATCTCGGCGGCGTCCTCACGCCCCGATTCATCCCCGGTTTCAGCGCGTCGGTGGATTATTTCCGGATCGACCTCGAGGGCGCGATCGACAGCCTCAGCGCGCAGACCATCATCAATTTCTGCTTCCAGGGACGCGAGGACGTCTGCACCGCCATCACCCAGGATCCGGCCAACGCGACCCGCGTCCTGATCAAGACCCAGCCGTTCAACTTCCAGCGCAGGCTGGTGCGCGGCATCGATTTCGAGGCGACCTACCGGCTGCCGCTGAACCGGGTCTGGGCGGAAGCCCAAGGCAGCTTTACCCTGCGCGGCATGGCGACCCACTATCTCGAGAACATCATCGACACCGGCATCGTCGGCGCGGCCGTGCTCGACACGACCGGGGTGAACGGGGGCCAGTTCAGCACGCCGAGCTGGATTTACCGGGTCAGCGCCGGCTATGATTCACCGCAGGGCTCGATCACCGTCGTCGGGCGCGGCGTGAGCTCCGGCCGCTATGCCGCCAACGGCATCGAATGCGCGCCCGGCACCTGCCCCGCCGGACGAACGGCCGCGGAGGCTTCGGCCTTCCCGACCTACGACAACAATCATGTATCGGGGACATTCTACGTCGATCTCAACGCGACGGTGAATTTCGATGCCCTGGGCCGCGGTAACGGACAGTTTTTCGTCAACGTGACGAATTTGTTCGACGCCGATCCGATCGTGCTGCCCGAGACCGGACTGGCGGCTAACCCCACCTTCAGCGACATGCTCGGAACCGCGTTCCGCGTTGGCGTTCGCTTCGACATCCGTTAGCGGGCACATCTCCGGCGGCGCGGTTCCTTCCCGGAGCCGCGCCGCTTTTTTCGGGTAGAGCGATGAGCCATTTCCACCTTCGCGCCGGGGTCACCCATTGCGAGGACGTCGCCCTGCCGGACATCGCGGCGGCTGCCGGCACGCCCGTCTTCGTCTATTCCGCCAACGCGATGCGGAGCCAGGCGCGCGCCTTGCGCGCCACCTTGTCCCCGCTCGAGGACCCGCTCGTCGCCTTTGCCGTCAAGGCCAACCCGAATATCGCCGTCCTCGCGACGCTGGCGGCGGAAGGGCTGGGCGCCGATGTCGTGTCCGGCGGCGAATATCGCCGCGCTCGGGCGGCCGGGATCGCGCCCGACAGGATCGTCTTCTCGGGCGTCGGCAAGACCGCCGAGGAGATGAGGGCCGCGCTTGGCGAGGGGCTTTGCCAGTTCAACCTCGAATCCTTCCCCGAGGCCGAAATGCTGTCGCAGGTCGCGCTGTCCATGGGCCGGACGGCGCCGGTCGCCTTTCGCGTCAACCCTGACGTCGACGCCGGCTCCCACGCGAAGATCTCGACCGGGGCCGCGCACAACAAGTTCGGTATTCCGGTCGACGAGACGCTCGCCGCCTGCGCGGCGCTCCGGGGGCTGCCGGGCCTGGAGCTCAGGGGCCTTGCGGTGCACATCGGCAGCCAGCTCACCAGCCTCGCCCCGCTGGAGAAGGCGTTCGCCAAGCTGGGCGCGGCGATCGCCGAGCTCAGGTCGAGTGGCCATGAAGTGTCCACGGCCGACCTCGGCGGCGGCCTCGGCGTTCAATACGATCCCTCCGCCCCGCCGCCGCCCAGTGTGAAAGATTATGGCGCGATGGTGGCGCGCGCGACTCGCGGCTGGGACGTGCGGCTGATTTTCGAGCCGGGGCGGCTCATCGCCGGCAATGCCGGCGTGCTTCTGACCGAGGTCGTGCGCGTCAAGCCCGGGGTCCACAATCCCTTCGTCATCGTCGATGCCGCGATGAACGATCTGATGCGGCCGAGCCTCTACGACGCCTGGCACGATATCGGCGCGGTCTCGCCCAGCGGCGATGACATGATCGCGGACGTGGTCGGCCCCGTCTGCGAGAGCGGCGACGTGTTCGCCGTGGCGCGTCGGATGGACCGGGTGGATGCGGGCGACCTCGTGGTGATCCGCACCGCGGGCGCCTATGCAGCCACCATGGCGGGGACCTACAATTCGCGCCCGCTCGCCCCCGAGGTGCTCGTCGACGGCGCCAATTGGGCGGTGGTCCGGCCGAGGCGCGAAACCGACGCCTATCTCGCCGAGGAACATGTGCCCACGTGGCTCGAAGGAGCCGCACGATGACCGATGCCGGGGTCAATGCGCATCTCGTCGGTGTGCCGGGCGGGCGATGGCGGCTCAATACGCCGAGCGTGATCGTCGACCTCGACCTGCTCGAGGCGAATATCGCGAAGATGGCGCGCCTTTGCGCGGAGAGCGGAATTGCGTTGCGGCCGCACGCCAAGACCCACAAGTCGATCGAGATCGCCAGGCGCCAGCTGGGCGCCGGCGCGATCGGCATCTGCTGCGCGAAGCTGGGCGAGGCCGAGATCCTGGCCGGCGGGGGGATCGAATCCATCTTGCTCACCTCGCCGGTGGTGAGCGCGGAGGGCTGCCGGCGTCTCGCAGCGCTCAACCGGCGCTGCCCGGAGCTGATGGTCGTCGCCGATTGCGCCCCCAACGTGGCGATGCTCGCCGACGCGGCCGCGGACTCCGGCAAGCCGCTCAAGGTGATCCTCGACCTGGACGTCGGGCAGCACCGCACCGGAATCGCGCCGGGTGACGGCGCGGTCGCGCTCGCCGCGAGGATCGCGGCCGCGCCGGGCCTCGGCCTCGCCGGCATCCAGGGCTATGCCGGGCATCTGATGCACGTTCACGACCGCCGGGAGCGCGAGGCGGCGACGCTGGCCGTAATGGCCGCCTTGGCCGACATGCGGGATGCGCTGGAGGCGCGCGGCCTTGCCTGTCCGATCGTGACCGGCGGCGGAACCGGGACCTTCGACCTGGACCCGTCCGCCGCGGTGCTCACCGAGCTGCAGGCAGGGTCCTACGTCTTCATGGACGCCGAATATGAGGATGTGTGGGAGGGCGAGCGCGCGCCGTTCGAAACGGCGCTGTTCGTGCAGACGACGGTGATCAGCGCCAACCTGCCGGGCCGAGCGACGACCGATGCCGGGCTCAAGGCCTTCGCCACCGACGCGGGACCGCCGCGGATCGTGCGTGGGGCGCCCGAGGGCGCGCGCTACGTCTTCTCCGGCGACGAGCAGGGCAGGCTGGAATTCAGCGAAGGGGGCGCAATGGAGGTCGGTGCGATCGTCACTTGCGCCGTGCCGCACTGCGATCCGACGGTAAACCTCTATGACCATTACCACATCGTCCGCGGCGACACGGTGATCGACATCTGGCCGGTCGACGCCCGGGGACGCTCGCAATGACGCTCGACCGCCGCTCATTCCTGCTCGGCTCGGCCGCGACGGTTGCACTTTTGCCGGCCGGCCAACTCGCCGCCGCGGCGGCCGTCTCGCGCACGCGCCAGGTGGCGGCCGCGGGCCTGTCGGCGCCGGTCGAGATCGTCGACGACCCCTACGGCGTCCCCCATATCCGCGCCCGATCGATCCCCGACGCCTTTTTCGGCCAGGGCTATGCCGTCGCGCGCGACCGCCTGTTCCAGCTCGACCTCGCGCACCGGCGCGAGCTCGGGCGGCTGGCGGAGGCGTTCGGGGCCGAGTTCGCCGCCCATGACGCCGCGGCGCGGCTGTTCCTCTTTCGCGGCGACCTGGACTCGGAGCTGGCTGCGGTGCCGGCACATCTCGTCGCCTGCGCCCGCGCTTATGCGGCGGGGATCAACGCCCGGATCGACGAGGTTATGGCCGATCCGGCGCTGCTGCCCCTCGAATATTCCATCCTGGGCGTGAGCCCGCTCCGGTGGGACGTGCGCGACATGGTGCTGGCACGCGGCGGCTCGTTCAGCGTCGAGGCCGAGGTGCGGCGCGCGCGGCTCGCCGCCATGGGGCTGCTCGGGCTGGACGCGGTGATCGCTCCGCTGCAACCGGCGTGGGACCTCGCCGTGCCCGAAGGGCTCGACGCCGCCGCAGTGTCCGAGGCCGATCTGGGGGTGCTGCGCCTGGGCGGCCTTCCGTGGAACGCGCTGGTCCCGGCTCCCGAGGCTTCGGCCTCGTCGGCCGCGAACGCCGGAAGCAACGCCTGGACCGTCGGCCCGGGGCGCAGCGCGACGCGCCGGCCGATCCTGGCCAACGATCCGCATCTTGGCATCGGCGGCTTCGATCCGCGCCACGTCGCCCATCTGACCGCTCCCGGGCTCGACGTGATCGGCGGCGGCTCCCCGGGCCTGCCGGGGATCATGCAGGGCCACACCGATCGCTTCGCCTTCGGCCGAACCAATTTCCATATCGACCAGGAGGACCTGTTCGTCCTTGAGCTTCACCCCGACGATCCGGAGCGGTACCGCCACGGCGAGGGGTGGCGTCCGTTCGAGCGCGTCGAAATCTCGATCCCGGTCAAGAACGGGCCGCCAAGGCAGGCGACTTTGCGCTATGCCGCCCAGGGGCCGGTGGTCTCGCACGATCCGGCCCGGCGCCGCGCCACCGCCCTCGCCGCCGTCGAGCTGCAGCCGGGCGCCAGCGGCGCCTTCGCGATGATCGCGATCAACCTCGCGCGGGACTGGTCCGAGCTTCGCGAATCCGCCTTCCGCTTCCACCCGTCGCCGACCAACTTCCATTACGCCGATGTCGACGGCAACCATGGCTGGCAGGTGATCGGCTACGTGCCCGTTCGGCGCAAGGGCGACGGGCTGATGCCGGTGCCCGGCGACGGGCGCTACGACTGGACCGCCATGCGCGATTTCCGCGCGCTGCCGAGCGAATATAATCCGGCCAAGGGCTGGTTCGCCTCGGCCAACCAGAACAACCTTCCCCAAGGCTGGCCGCGCGACCGCATTCCAGCCTTTTCCTTTCGCGATCCCTATCGCTACCAGCGCATCGCCGATGTCCTGTCCGCGCAGCCGAGGCACCGCCTCGCCGACAGCGTCGCCCTGATGCACGATACGCTCTCCACCCCGGCGCGGCAGCTCGTCGCGCTGCTGCCGGCGAGCGGATCGGCGGGCGCGGCGCCGGCGCTGGCGATGCTGCGCGGCTGGGACGGGCGGCTGGAGGCCGACAGCGCCCCGGCGGCCCTCTACGAGATCCTCTGGCGGGAGCTGGGCAACCGGATGCTCGCGGCGATCGTGCCGGAGCGGGCGCGTGAGCTGGTCAAGGAGATCGCGCCATCGGTGCTGCTCGGGCTGCTCGCCCACCCCGACCAGCGGCTCGGGCCGGACCCGGCCGCAGCCCGCGACGCTCTTTTCGGCGCCGCGCTCGCCTCCGCCTGGGCGCAGGGCCTCGAGCAACTGGGGCCGGATCCCGCCGCCTGGCGCTGGGGCACCTTGCACCAGGTACAGATCCGGCATCCGCTATACCGCATTCCGGCCATCGCCGCGGCCTTTCCGGCGATCGAGGGCGAGGGGTCGGGGGGCGATTCCTACACCGTCATGGCGCGCTGGCTGCGGAGCGCTCCCGCCTGGCAGGTCAGCGGCGGAGCGAGCTATTTGCAGGTGATCGACGTCGGCGCCTGGGACAATTCTCTGATGCTCAATTTCCCGGGCCAGTCGGGCGATCCCCGTTCGCCTCACTATCGCGATCACTATGCGCCCTGGATCAACGGCGCGATGCAGCCGATGCTGTTCAGCCGCGCAGCCGTCGACGCGAGGGCCGCGGGCCGCACCATCCTTCATCCCTGACGCCCGGCGCTGAACGAGCGTCGCGCGTTCGCCATTTGCCGGACTCGCCCCGAACCGCCGGTTGACGAAGGTCGGCGCCGCGCCGAAACAGCAAGGCGATGGCCGACAGGATCGAAAAGGCGGGGCTTCGGGTCGCCGCGACTTTGGCGCGCTTCCTCGAGGAGGAGGCGCTGCCGGGAACGGGAATCGAAGCGGACGCCTTCTGGCGCGGCGCGGCGGATATCTATGCCCGCTTCGCGCCGGAGAACCGCGCGCTGCTCGAGACTCGCGATGCGCTACAGGCGAGGATCGACTCCTGGCACGAAGCGCAGCCGGGGCAGCCGGACCCCGTCGCTTATCGGGAATTCCTGCGCGAGATCGGCTACCTCGCCGACGAGCCGGGCCCGTTCACGATCGACCCCGAAAATGTCGACGACGAAGTGGCGCGCCTCGCCGGCCCCCAATTGGTCGTCCCGGTGCTCAACGCGCGCTTCCTGCTCAACGCCGCCAACGCCCGCTGGGGGAGCCTTTACGATGCGCTCTACGGCACCGATGCCCTGCCGGGCACGCCCCGCGGGCCGGGATACGATCCGGAACGCGGCGCACAGGTGGTCGCCCGGGCGCGGGCCTTTCTCGACGAGACCCTGCCGCGATGGGAGGCTGCGGTCGAGGGCGGAGAGCATCCGGCGCTGATTGCGCGCGCACCGGGCGCGGTGCTGTTCCGCCACAACGGGCTCCATATCGAGATCGTCGTCGACCCCGCCCATCCGATCGGCCGGGACGATCCGCTCGGTATCGCCGACATATTGCTGGAAGCGGCGCTGACCACGATCGTCGATCTGGAAGACAGCATCGCGGCGGTGGACGCCGAGGACAAGGTGGCCGCCTATTGCAACTGGCTCGGACTGATGAAGGGCGATCTGGAGGCCAGATTCGACAAAGGCGGGACAACCATGGGCCGGTCGCTCGCTGGCGACCGGACTTATGGCGACTTGACCCTTCCGGGCCGCAGCCTCCTCTTCGTGCGCAACGTCGGGCATTTGATGACCACGCCGGCCATCCTGCTCGCCGACGGAAGCGAGGCGCCGGAGGGCATTCTCGACGCGATCGTGACCAGCCTGATCGGCGTTCACGACCTCAGAGGCCTCGGCCGCTTCCGCAACAGCCGCGCGGGTTCGATCTATATCGTGAAGCCCAAGATGCACGGGCCGGACGAAGCAGCCTTCGCCAATGCCTTGTTCGATGCGGTCGAGGACCTGCTCGGCCTCGCCCGCTACACGATCAAAGTCGGCCTGATGGACGAGGAGCGGCGCACCTCCGCCAACCTCGCCGCGTGCATTCACGCGCTGCGACACCGCATCGTCTTCATCAACACCGGCTTCCTCGACCGCACGGGCGACGAGATTCACACATCGATGCGCGCCGGGCCGATGATCCCCAAGGCGAAGATGAAGGGGAGCGCCTGGATCAAGGCCTATGAGGACCGCAACGTCCGCATCGGCCTTGCCGCCGGCTTTTCCGGCAAGGCGCAGATCGGCAAGGGGATGTGGGCGGCGCCGGACCTGATGGGCGACATGCTCGCGCAGAAGATCGCCCATCCCGAGGCCGGGGCGAGCACCGCGTGGGTGCCGAGCCCGACCGCGGCCACGCTCCACGCGCTTCATTACCACCAGGTCGACGTGTTCGAGCGCCAGCGCGCGCTTGCCGGGGAGGCGGTACCGCCGCTCGACGACTTGCTCAGCATCCCTTTGGCGATCGGACGCAACTGGTCTTCGGAGGAGATCAGCCGGGAGCTCGACAACAATGCCCAGGGAATCCTCGGCTATGTCGTGCGCTGGATCGATCAGGGCGTCGGCTGCTCCAAGGTGCCCGACATCCACGACGTCGGCCTGATGGAGGATCGCGCCACGCTCCGAATCTCCTCCCAGCACATGGCCAACTGGCTGCTGCACGGCGTGTGCACCGTCGAGGAGGTCGATGCCGCGCTGAGGCGGATGGCGGCGAAGGTCGATGCGCAGAATGCGGGCGATCCGCTCTACCGGCCGATGAGCGGCAACGAGGAAACCAGCCTCGCCTTCCAGGCGGCGCGCGCTTTGGTGTTCGAGGGCGTCGCCCAACCCAACGGCTATACCGAGCCGCTTTTGCACAGCTTCAGGCGCCGGCTGAAGGAGGGGACGGCGTGATGCCTGCCATGATCGATTCGTTCGGCCGCCGAATCAGCTACGTGCGCATGTCGGTCACCGACCGCTGCGATTTGCGCTGCCGCTACTGCATGGCCGAACGGATGCGCTTCCTGCCCAAGAGCGACATCCTCTCGCTGGAAGAGATCGCGGCGCTTGCCGACATCTTTATCGCCCGCGGAGTCACCCGGATCCGGCTGACCGGCGGCGAGCCGCTGGTGCGGCGGGGAATAATCGCGCTGGCGGAGATGCTCGGCGCGCGGATCGGGCGCGGGCTCGACGAGCTGACCATGACGACCAACGGGACGCGGCTCGCCGCTCATGCGCGGCAGCTCCGCGAGGCGGGAATCGAGCGCATCAACGTGAGCCTCGACAGCCGGCGCGCGGAGCGCTTCCGGCACATCACCCGGCATGGGGATTTGGACCAGGTGCTCGCCGGGATCGACGCCGCGGCGGCGGCGGGCCTCGCGATCAAGATCAACATGGTCGCGCTCAAGGGGCTCAACGAGGACGAGATCGGGGACATGCTCGTCTGGTGTGCGGGCCGCGGCTTCGACCTCACGCTGATCGAGACCATGCCGCTGGGCGCGGTGGAGGAGGACCGGACCGCTTATTATCTGCCGCTGAGCGAGGTCAGACAGCGGCTCGAAACGCGCTTCGGCCTGATTCCCTCGCTCCACCGCACCGGCGGGCCGGCGCGCTATTACGAAGTGGAGGGCATCCGGCTCGGGCTCATCACCCCGCTGACCGGCAATTTCTGCGCCGGCTGCAACCGCATCCGCGTCGCCGCCACGGGGACGGTCTATGGCTGCCTCGGCCAGGATCAGAAGGTGGAGCTGCGGGAGCTGCTTCGCGCGGGCGGGTCGGACGCGGTGAACGGCGCGCTCGACCGGCTGATCGCCGGCAAGCCCAAGGGACACGACTTCGCGATCAACGCGCCGCGGCCCGCCGTCCAGCGACACATGAGCGTCACCGGCGGCTGATGGACGGCGCGACCCTCGCCTGGATCGCCCTGTCGATGGCGGTCGCGGCGGCGCTCTATTCCTCGGTCGGGCATGGCGGCGCTTCGGCCTATCTCGCGATCATGGCTTTGTTCGCGATCGCGCCCGAGACGATGCGGCCGACCGCGCTCGCCCTCAATCTCGTCGTCGCGGGCTTCGGTGCGCTGCGCTACGGGCTCGAGGGGCAGACCAATTTGCGGCTGCTCCTGGCTTTCGCCGTCACCGCGACGCCGGCCGCGTTCATCGGCGGCGCCATTCACCTTCCGGGCGAATATTACCGGCCGCTCGTGGGTCTGCTGCTCTGGGCTGCCGCCGCGCGCCTGTTCTGGCAGCCGAAGACGCTGGCCTACCAGGAGGTCAGGACGCCCTCGCTCGCGATCGCCCTTCCCGCGGGCGCGGGCCTCGGCCTGCTCGCCGGGCTGACGGGGACCGGCGGCGGCATCTTCCTCTCGCCCCTGATCATCCTGTTCGGCTGGGAGACGCCCCGGCACACCTCGGGCGTGGCGGCGGGCTTCATCGTCCTCAACTCCGCCGCCGGGCTCGCCGGCAATCTCGCCGCGGTGCGCGGCCTGCCGGCGGAGCTGCCCTGGCTCGCCGGAGCGGTATTGGCTGGGGCCTTGATCGGCACCTGGCTGGGCGTCGAGCGGCTTCCGCGGGAGAGGTTGCTGCAGGCGCTCGCCCTGGTGCTCGCGGTCGCGGGCGCCAAGCTGCTCTTCGCCTAGAAATCCAGGATTTCGACCACCTCACCCTTCGCGGCCGCCGGAGCGCCAAGCCGCCGCCGGATCAGCAGGTCGGCGTCAGCCAGCATCTTCTGCGCGCCCGAATCCTGATTGCGGAGCGGACGCGCCGTCTCGCCGTCATAGCGTGCGCGGACGAAGGTTTCCCGATCGCCGCAGGGGCCGAGCCCTTCTGCCAGCGGCGCCGAGCGCCAGCGCAGCGCCTCGGCCGGCGCGCGCCCGGTGAGCCCTGCAAGCAATGGCGCGAGCAGCAGACGCGCGGTCACCATCGCGGACGTGGGATTGCCGGGCAGGCCGATGACCAGCCTGCCGCCGGCCCGGCCGAGCCAGGCCGGCTTGCCGGGCTTGATCGCGACCTTCGAGAAGATCAGGTCGAGCCCGTCGAACATCGCCCTGGCGAAGTCGCGCTCGCCGACCGAGGCGCCGCCGGTGACGACGAGGAGATCGGCCGGCTCGCCCGCGGCCCGGCGCATCTCGCCCGGATCGTCGCGGAGCCGCCGCCGAGCGCTCACTTCACCGCCCCAATCGGCGAGCAGCGCCGCGACGCCGGGCGAAACGCTGTCCGGCAGCCCGCCGCCCTCGCCCGGTTCCACCAGTTCGTCGCCGGTGGCGAGCAGCGCGACTAGGGGCCTGCGGAAGACCTCGACCTCGCCAATGTCCGCGGCCGCGACGACGACCAGGGCCCGCGCATCGAGGCGGCGGCCGGGCTCGAGCAGGAGATCGCGGGCCGCGAAGTCCGAGCCGCGGCGGCGGATGTGACGCGCCTCGCCCGCTGGCGCGGCGAAGCCGGCGAACTCACCCTCGCGGCTCACGTCCTCCTGGATCACGACCCGGCCGGCGCCGGGGGGCAGCGGAGCGCCGGTGAAAATGCGTACGCATTCGCCGGCGTGCATGGTTCCGGCAAAGCCGCGCCCGGGGAAAGACTCTCCCGCCACGCGCAGGCGCCCGGGAAGATCGGCTTCGCGCACTGCATAACCATCCATCGCCGAGACGTCGGCCGAAGGCGCATCGCGGCGCGCCCGCATGTGTCCGGCCAGAACCCGCCCGTGCGCCTCGTCCAGCGGCACAGTCTCGCGCCCCAGCGGGCGAGCGGCCTCGGCGATCAGGGCGACGGCCTCGTCGAACGAAATCACTTGCGCCAGTCGCCGGATCGGCCGCCGCTCTTGGCGGTTACCGCGATGCCGCCGATCTCCATCTCCCGGTCGATCGCCTTCAGCATGTCGAACAGGGTGAGGGCCGCGACCGAGACCGCGGTCAGCGCTTCCATCTCGACTCCGGTGGGGCCGGTCGTGCGCGCTTCGGCGTGAATGCGGAAGCCCGGCAGGCTTTCGTCCATGGCGACAGTCACCGCGACCTTGGTCAGCGGCAGCGGGTGGCAGAGCGGAATCAGCTCGGCGGTGCGCTTCGCGGCCATCACTCCGGCCAGCTCAGCCGTCTCGATCACCGAGCCCTTCGGCGCGGCGCCGGCACGGACCTCGGCGAGCGTCTCGGGCCGGCATCTTAGGTGGCCTTCCGCGGTCGCGACGCGGGCCGTCGCCGGCTTGTCCGAAACGTCGACCATCCGCGCTCGGCCGGACTCGTCGAGATGGCTGAGCCTAGTCACGCGAGCAGATGCCTGAGGCGCGGCACCTCGCCGGCGAGTGAGCAGGGGCGGTGGCGGCTGTCTATCAGCGGGCCGATCAGCGCCCAGCCATCGCGGCAGGCGCCGTTCGAGCCGGGCAGGCAGAAGACGAACGTGTCCCCGATCTGGCCGGCGAAGGCGCGCGATTGCATGGTCGAGACGCCGACCGTGGCGAGGCTCGCCTGGTGGAAGGCGACGGAAAAGCCGTCCATCTCGCGTCGGAACAGGGGCCGCACAGCCTCGGGCGTCACGTCGCGCGGAGCGAAGCCGGTGCCGCCGGTGGTCAGCACCAGGTCGACGCCCGGACCGTCCGCCCAGGCCTGAACCTGGCTGCGGATCGCAACGATATCGTCGGCGACCATGGCGCGGCCTGCAAGCGCGTGCCCGGCGGCCTCGAGACGCTCGACCAGCAGGCGACCGGACGTGTCCGTCTCCTCGTCCCGCGTATCGGAGATCGTCAGCACCGCGATGCGCAGCGGATGGAAAGCGAGGCTCTCGTCGATCCCGGCCATCAGGCGCTCCAGCGGGCGCGGGCCGCGCGGTCGGCCTCGGTGGGCTCGATCCATCGAGGGCCGCCGGCGCCCTCCTCGCGCTTCCAGAAGGCCGCGTCGGTCTTCAGCCGGTCCATCAGATAGTCTGCCGCCTCGAACGCGGCGCGGCGGTGCCGCGCGGCGGCTGCTGCGAAGACGATCGCCTCGCCCGGGCCGATCCGGCCGCAGCGGTGGACGACGCTCACCGCGCTCACCTCGAAGCGCTCCAGAGCGTCGCGGGCGATGCCTTCCAGCGAGGCTTCGGTCATTCCGGGATAGGAATCGAGAAACAGGCCGGTCACCGCCTGCCCCTCGGCGCCGGCCGGGCGCGCCAGGCCGGTGAAGCTGACCACCGCGCCGTCACCCTCCAGGCCGGCGATGAAGCGGGCCAGCTCCTCCTCGGGGCGGAGCGGGTTTTCGGTGAGGCGAGTGTCGATGCGCATCTCAGCCCCCCGACAGAGGCGGAACGAAGGCGACTTCGTGATGCGGCAGCACCCGGGCGCTGTCGGCGACGATCACCCGGTCGATGCAGGCGCGCACCCCCGGGCTGGACACCGCGCCGGCAAGACGGCCCCGAAGCTCGGCGACGGTGCAGCCGGTCTCGGGAACGTCCAGCTCCAGCTCGCGCCCGAGGCTGTCCGCGAGGCGGCCGAAGAAGAGGATTTTCATCGCGCCTCCCTCCCATAAGCGCGGCGGCCGCGCAAATAGGTGGCGGCGACGGCGCGGTCGTCGCCCAGCACCTGAAGCGCGAACAGCCGGTCGTGGAGCGAGGCGCCCGCGCAGCGGCGGGCGAGCAGAGGCGTGCAGCGTTCGTCCAGAACGACGAAATCGGCCTCCTGGCCCGGAAGCAGCGCGCCGACGCGGGTCGCGATGCCCATCACCCGTGCGCCGCCCGCGGTGGCGAGATGGAGCGCGCGGAAGGGATCGAGGCTCGCGCCCCTCAGTTGGCAGGTCCGGTAGGCCTCGCCGAGCGTGTGAAGGATGGAAAGCGTCGTTCCCGCGCCGATATCCGTGCCGATGCCGATGCGGACGCCGTGGCGGTCGGCCTGATCGAGGTCGAACAGGCCGGAGCCGAGGAACATGTTGCTCGTCGGGCAGAAGGCGATGCCGGCGCCCGCCTCGGCCATGCGCGACAGCGCCCTCTCGCTCATGTGGACGCAATGGGCGAAGACCGAGCGCGGGCCGACCAGGCCGAAGCGGTCGTAGACGTCGAGATAATCGGCGGCGTCGGGGAAGCGTTCGGCGACGTGCGCGATCTCCCCCTGATTCTCGGAAAGATGCGTGTGCATCAGCACGTCGGGATGTGTGGCGACCAGCGCGCCGGCGTCGGCGAGCTGTCCCTCGCTGGACGTGGGAACGAAGCGTGGGGTGACCGCATAGCCGAGCCGCCCGCGCCCGCGCCACCGGGCGATCAGCGCCTCGGTGTCGGCGCGGCCCGAGGCCACGCTGTCGCGAAGCCCCTCCGGCCCCAGGTCCATCAGCACCTTGCCCGAGACGATCCGCATGTCGCGCGCCAGCGCGGCCTCGAACAGGGCATCGACCGAGCCGGCATGGACGGTGGCGAAGACGAGCGCGCTGGTGGTGCCGTGGCGAAGCAACTCGTCGAGGAAGAAGGCCGCGACGGAATCCGCGTGCGCGCGGTCAGCGAACCCCTTCTCGGCCGGAAAGATATGGCGCTCGAGCCACTGCATCAGCTGCTCGCCGTGCGAGGCGATGCATTCGATCTGCGGATAATGGACGTGCGCGTCGACGAAGCCGGGGACGACCAGGCCTTCCAGCCGCTCGGCGGGCACGCTGGCGAAGGTCCCGGCAAGTTCGGCATGAGGCCCGCAGGCGAGGACGAAGCCTTCCTCGACCACCAGCAGACCGTCCTCGAAATGGCGAACCGCCTCGGCCCCGGCGGTCGCAGGATCCTCGGGAACGCTCAATATCTCGCCGCGAAAGGCTTTCATTCGGCGTCTCTCAGCATGAGCAGTTGGGCGAGGACGGCAATCGCGATCACCTCCGGCTCCCGCCCGCTTATGCCCGGCAGCCCGATCGGACAGGTGAGGCGTGCGGTATCGACGCCGTCGACCGCGAGGCGCGAAAGGAAACGGGCGCGCTTGGTCTTCGAGCCGATCAGGCCGACGAAGCGCGCGCGGCCGGCGAGCGCCGCCGCGGTGAGGCGGTAGTCGAGGCCGTGATCGTGGGTGAGGATGACGATCGCCGCATCCTCCCCCGCCGCGGCAGCCTGGGCGGTCATCTCCTCTTCGCCGGCGAGGACCACGCCTGCGGTCTGCGCCATTTCGGGCCGGCTGTCATACCAGGCGAGAGCGAGCGGCAGGCCGGCGGCGCGGGCGCCGATGGCTCGGCCGACGTGGCCGGCGCCGAAGAGGAAGACGGGAAGGGTCTCGGTCTCGGCGATTTCCACGAAACGGGCGCCGGCCGCAGGGAGCGGACCTCTGGCACTTACTGTTCCCCGGCGAAGGCCGGGGTCCAGGACTTCGTCCTGGCCTGGGCCCCGGCCTTCGCCGGGGAACAGGGTGCGCTCGAGGCGATCCGACAGAATGACCTCGAACGGGCCGTCGCCATTGGGCACGCTCTCCAGCCGCTCGACCAGCAGCCGAACCCTCCCGCCGCAGCATTGGCCGAGCAGCGGCCCGAGCGGATAATCCTGCACCCGCCAGCTGCCCGGCGGATGCGCAAGGATCGCCCGTGCCTGCTCGGTCGCCTGATATTCGAGCTTGCCGCCGCCAATCGAGCCCTTCAGGCCCTTCTCCGTCACCACCATCCGCGCCCCCGGCCCGCGCGGCGCGGAGCCCTCGACGGCGAGGATGGTGACCAGCGCCGCGGGGCCTTCGCGCAGCGCCTGGCGGGCGTGTGCGGTCCAATCACCCATCGCGTGCTCGGAGCTCGCCTATCGCGGCGAGGATGCGTTCGGGCGTGGCCGGCGCGTCGAGCTTCGGCAGCCCCTTGCCGGGCGCGGCGGCGGCCACCGCTTGCGTCAAAGCCGAGAAGACCGAGATGGCCAGCATCAAGGGCGGTTCGCCGACCGCCTTGGAGCGTTGGATCGTCTCCTCGACATTCTCGCCGCGCTCGAAGATGCGGATGTCCATATGCGACGGGCGGTCTCCGGCGGTCGGGATCTTGTAGGTCGAGGGGGCGTGGGTGAGCAGCCGGCCGCGATCGTCGAACACCAGCTCCTCAATGGTCAGCCAGCCCATGCCCTGGATGAAGCCGCCTTCGATCTGGCCCAGGTCGATCGCCGGGTTGAGCGAGCGGCCGACGTCGTGGAGGATGTCGACCGCGACCACGCGGTGCTCACCGGTGAGCGTGTCGATCACCACCTCGCTGAGCGCAGCGCCGTAAGCGAAATAGAGGAACGGGCGCCCGCGGTGCGTGGCGCGGTCGTAGTGGATCTTGGGCGTCACGTAATAGCCGCTCGCCGCGAGCGAAATGCGGGCGAGATGGGCGCGGCGGCAAAGCTCGGGGAAGGTCCAGTTCGCGGAGTCCGGGTCGGTGGCGGCGAAGGCGTCGAGGCGCGCCTTGATCGTCTCGGCCGCGTTCTTCGCCGCCATGCCGTTGAGGTCCGAGCCCGAGGAGGCCGCCGTTGCCGACGTGTTCGGGACCTTGTCGGTTCGCGTCGCGCTGACCTTCACGGCGTCGATCGGCACGCCGAACACGTCCGCCACCACCTGGGCGACCTTGATCATCAACCCCTGCCCCATCTCGGTTCCACCATGGTTGAGGTGGATCGAGCCGTCGGCATAGACCAGGACCAGAGCGCCGGCCTGGTTGAGATGGGTGGTGGTGAAGCTGATCCCGAACTTGACCGGGGTGAGGGCAAGGCCCTTCTTGAGGATTCGATGCCGGGCATTGAACGCCGCGACCGCCTCGCGCCGCGCTTCATAGCCGGCGCTCTCCGCCAACTCGGCCATGATGTCGGGGACGACATTGTCCTCGACCGTCATGTGATAGGGCGTGACGTCGCGGCCGGGGCCGTAGAGATTGGCCCGGCGGACGGCGAGCGGATCGAGGCCGAGATGCGCCGCGATGGCGTCCATCACCCGCTCGATCGCCATCATCCCCTGCGGTCCGCCGAAGCCCCGGAAGGCGGTGTTCGAGACGGTGTGGGTCTTGAAGCGGCGGGAGACGATCTCGACCGCGGGCAGGTAATAGCAATTGTCGGCGTGGAACATCGCCCGGTCGTTGATCGCCAGGCTGAGGTCGACGGTGGCGCCGCAACGCGAGGCGAGGTCGATGCGGATGCCCTCGATCCGGCCCTCGCCGTCGAAGCCGACGTCGTAGTCGGCGAGGAAATCGTGGCGCTTGCCGGTCATCGCCATGTCGTCGTCGCGGTCGGCGCGGATCTTGGCCGGCCGGCCGGTCTTGGCGGCGACGAGGGCGCAGGCAGCGGCGTAGGCGGCGGCCTGGGTCTCCTTGCCGCCGAACGCGCCGCCCATCCGGCGGACCTCGACCGTCACGTCCGCGCTGCGGAGGCCGAGCAGCGCCGCGATCAGGTGCTGGACCTCGCTCGGATGCTGGGTCGAGCTGACGACATGGAGCTGCCCGGCCTCGCCCGGCGTCGCCAGCGCGGCTTGGCCTTCGAGGTAGAAATGCTCCTGCCCGCCCATCTCGACGCGGCCCTGGAGGCGGTGCGGCGCCGATACGAGCGCTTCCCCGGCGTCCCCGCGGACCATTCTCTGCGGCGGCTCGAACTCCTCCCGCGCCTCCGCGATCGTGACCTGGGCGGGGAGCGGCTCGGCCTGGACCTTCGCCAGTCTTGCCGCGGCGCGGGCGGCCCGATTGCTCTCCGCCGCGACGACGAACAAGGGCTGGCCCGGATAGAGGATCTCCCCTTCCGCGAAGAGCTTGTCGTCGTGAAACACCGGACCGACATTGTTCTCGCCCGGAATGTCGGCGGCGGTGAAGACCGCGACCACGCCCGGCGCGGCGCGGACTTCGGCGAGGTCGAGCCCGGCGAGCCTTGCGTGGCCGTCGGCCGCGAGGCCGAAGGCGAGATGCAGCGTTCCGGGCGCCTCGGGCAGATCGTCGACATAGCGCGCGCCGCCGGAGACATGGCCCTCGGCGCTGTCGTGGCGAAGCGGGCGGGCGACCTCAGGCATCGGCGAGGCTTTCGGGCTCGAGCCACAGGCCGCGAAGCAGGTTGGCGGCGGCGGCGAGGCGATATTCGGCCGAGCCGCGAAGGTCGCTGAGCGGCCGGTAATCCTGCGCCAGCGCTCCCGCCGCGGCTTCGATGGTCTCCTCGGACCAGGGCCTTCCGGCCAGCGCCGCCTCGCAGGCCGGAGCGCGCGCGGGGATCCCGGCCATGCCGCCGAAGGCGATCCGCGCCTCGACGATCCCGCCATTCTCAACCCTGATGGCGAAGGCGCCGCACAAGGCGGAGATGTCGCTGTCGAAGCGCTTCGAGAGCTTGCGGACGAGAATGCGGGTGGAAGGCGCGGGGCGGGGAATGCGGACGCTCTCGACGAACTCGCCCGGCGCGCGGTCCTGCTTGCCGTAGGCGAGGAAGAATTTCTCGAGCGGCATGGTTCGGCGCTCGTCGCCCCGGCGCAGCACGAGCTCGGCGCCGAGCGCGATCAGCGCCGGGGGCATGTCGCCGATCGGGGAGCCGTTGGCGATATTGCCGCCGATCGTGCCCGCGTTGCGGACCTGGAGGCCGCCGATCCGGCGGACCAGCTCGCCGAGGTCTGGGTGGAGGCGGGCGAGCGCGTCCTTCGCCTCGGAATAGCGGACCCCCGCGCCGAGCCTGAGACCCTCGGGGCTCTCCTCGATGATCCTCAAATCGGCGATGTCGCCGATGAAGACGACGCGACCGAGATCCCGCAGGCCCTTGGTCACCCACAGGCCGACATCGGTCGCCCCTGCGACGATGCGGGTCTCCGGATGCGCGACGAGGAGGTCGGCAAGCTCGTCGGCGCTGGCCGGATGGCCGAAAGCGGGGGCGAGCGCGCGGAGCAGGGCGGCGACGTCTCCGTCGTCGGCGAGCCCCGGGGGGTTCGCCTCGCCCGCCTCCAGGATAGGGCCGTAGCCGGTGCAGCGGCAGAGATTGCCGGCGATGACGTCCTTGACTGGAGTCCCTTCGGTGCCGAGCGCGCCAATGCTCCGCCCATAAAGCGACATGACGAAGCCCGGGGTGCAGAAGCCGCATTGCGAGCCGTGGCCGTCGGCCATCGCCCGCTGAACGGGGTGAAGCGCGCCGCCTTGCGACAGGCTCTCGACCGTCTTCAGCGCCTTGCCGTCGATCATCGGCAGGAAGAGGATGCAGGCGTTGAGGGCGCGCCAGCGGACCGCGCCGCCGTCGAGCTCCCCGACCAGCACGGTGCAGGCCCCGCAATCGCCCTCCGCGCAGCCTTCCTTGGTGCCGGTGCGGCGCAGCGTGTAGCGCAGATAGTCGAGGACGGTGACGGTCGGATCGGTCTCTTCGACCTCGATCACCGCGCCGTCGAGGAGGAAGCGGATCATCGCGGGGTCCCCGCGGCGATCCACGCGCCAAGCCGCTGCCGCTCGGCGGGAGTCATGTGGGTGGGATTGCCCAAGGGCATCACCTGCGTATCGACCGCCATCGCCTTGATCCGCGCCGAGGCCGCGCGAACATGCTCGTAGCTGTCGAGCGCCACGCCGCGCGGCGGGTTCGGGACGTTGTGGCACGATGCGCAGTGGGTGGCGAGGACCGGCTGGATCTCGGCGAAAGTGCCGGCCGGGCCGGTGGCGGGCGTGAGGGCGCTCTTCTCCCAGGTGACGTAAGTCACGCTGGCGAGCGCAAGAACCGCGGCCACGGCGATCGCCGCCGGCGTCGGCCTTCCCCGACCGCGCAGGTTGAAGACGTGGCGGATCGCAACTCCGGTGAGGCCGAGCAGGGCGAGGACGAGCCACGGCCTCTGGGCGCCATAGGTCATCGGATAGTGATTGCTGATCATGATGAACAAGACCGGCAGGGTCATATAATTGTTGTGCAGCGAGCGCTGCTTGGCGGCCGCCCCAAGCGCCGGATCGGGCGTGCGGCCGGCGACCAGGTCGGCGACGACCTTCTTCTGGTTCGGGATGATGATGAAGAAGACGTTGGCGACCATCACCGAGCCGACGATCGCCCCGACGTGCAGATAGGCCGCGCGGGAATTGAACAGGCTGTCGAGCAGCGAGGCCGCGAACAGCAGGCAGACGAACCAGACGAGGCCGAGCGCAAGATTGTTCGATCCCACCGGCGATCGGCACAGGGCGTCATAGACCAGCCAGCCGAGCGCCAGCGAAGCGAGGCCGATGCCGATGCCCAAAGCCGGGCTCAGCGCCGCCTTGGCCGGATCTACGAGGAAGCTCTGCGCGCCGACATAATAGATCAGGACGAGCAGCGAGAAGCCGCTGATCCAGGTGAAATAGGCCTCCCATTTGAACCAGTGCAATTCGTCCGGCATCGCCGTCGGCGCCACCTGGTATTTCTGGTTGTGGTAGAAGCCGCCGCCATGCACCGACCAGAGCTCGCCCGAGGCCTCGCCGGCGGTCGGCTTCTTCAGGTGATTGTCGAGCCAGACGAAATAGAAGGACGAGCCGATCCAGGCGATCCCGGTGACCAGGTGAAGCCACCTGAGCGCCAGGTTCAGCCATTCGGACCAGTCGATCGCCATCGATCAGCTGCCCCGGTAGGTGGAGTAAGCGAAAGGCGAGACGAGCAGGGGCACGTGATAGTGGCCGCCGTCCGCCGCGACGCCGAAGTCCACCGCGACTTCGTCGAGGAAGGGCGGATCGGCGAGGGCGAGGCCGAGGCTCCGGAAATAGTCGGCGACGGCGAAGCGCAGCGTGTAGCGCCCCGGCGGGAGCCCGCCATGCGCCAGATCGGGGCAGCGCCCGTCGGCGTTGGTGGCGCCGCGCGCGATCTCGCCGGCCGGACCGCTCAGCGCCACATTCATGCCCCCCGCGGGCCGGCCGTGCATCGTGTCGAGCACATGGGTGCTGAGGCTGGTCATGCGATTGTCTCCAGGCGGAGGCGGACGATCTCGCCGACCTGCTCGATCGCCGCCTCGATCTCGGTCTCGCGGTCGTTGGCGAGGCGGCGCTCCATCGCGGCGAGGATGCCCGCTTTGTCGGTCAGCCGAACGCAGATGATGAACGGAAAGCCGAATTTTTGCGCGTAGGCGGCGTTGAGCGCGTGGAAGCGCTCGAACTCGGCGGGCGTGAGCCGGTCGAGCCCGGCGCTGGCCTGCTCGGCGGCGCTCGCTTCGGTAAGGGCGCCGTCGATCGCCGCCTTGCCCGCAAGCTCGGGATGGGCCCGGATCAGGGCCAGTTGCTCCTCCGGCGCCGCCTCGCGGACGACGGCCATGAGGTCGGCATGCCGGTCGCCGGAGGAGGGGCGGGCGTCGGCGCGCGCCTCCACCCACGGGGAATGTTCGAACAAGGCGGTCATCGCTCGACCCGCCCGATCAGCCGGAGCCGGCTGACCCCGCCGTCGGGGACGATGTTCAGCCGGACGAAGCGAATTGCGCCGAGATCGGCGAGGCCGTCGCGGAAGACGTGCACCTTGTCGGCCTCCAGCTTCACTTCGGGCAAGAGCAGCGGCCAGCTTTCCGATTGCGCCGCGATCTCCTCCGGCGATCCGGCCGCCTGCGCGGCCGCCTGGAGGAAGCAGCGGTCCGGATAATTGCCCTTGAAGTGGGCGGTATCGACGACGACCTCCTCGATCCGACCCGCTGCGCCGAGCTTCAGCACCGCCCAGTCGTGCCCGGGCTGGCGCCGCCGCCTCGTCTCCCAGCCGTCGCCCATGTTCGCTCCTCGGCCCGGGGCGGTGAGGTTCTCGACCCGGCCGTAATGCTCGTCGTTGGCGATGATTCCGCGCCCGCCATTTTCCATCGCCAGCAGGTCCAGCCTCTCGTCCGCGCCGACTCTCGACCAATCCTTGGCCACCGCTCCCCAGACGCGAAGCCGGGCCACTCCCCCGTCCGGGAAAATGTGCAGCCGGACGTGCGTCACTGGCTGTTCATACCAGATCGGGAAATAGGTGCGATGATCGCCCTGGAGCGGCAGCCGTTCGGTGACTCTGGTCCAGCCCGCATCGTCCGCGGGTACTTGCTCGTCGCTCCGGCAGACCTCGACCTCCGCGAACGGCGGATAATTGCCGGTGAAATGCCTGGTATCGATCTCGAAACCGGCGACGATCCCGGGAACGCCGAGGCGGACGACGCACCAATCGTGGCCCGGCACGCGCTTGCGGCGGCTCTCCCAGCCGTCCATCCACTTGCCGTTCTCGTCATATTTGCCGGGGATGAAGACGGGCTCGGCCGGATCGATCAGGCGTGCCTTGTCGGCGAAGAAATCGTCGGTCGCGAAGACGACCTCGGCCCCGAGCCGGGGCTGGGCGAGGTCGACGTAAAGCTGGCGCAGCTGAGTCATCGAGCCTCCGGCGGGCGTATCAGGATTCATCGGGGTGCGCCTCCCGCCAGTGGCGGGCGATCTCGATTCGCCGGCAGAACCACACGTCCTTGTGGCCGAGCGCGTGCTTCAGGAACCTCTCCAGCCCGGCAAGCTTGCCCGGGCGCCCGGCGAGCCGGCAGTGGAGCCCCACCGACATCATCTTCGGCCGCTCCTCGCCTTCCGCGTAAAGCACGTCGAACGAATCGCGCAGATATTCGAAGAACTGGTCGCCGGTGTGCATGTTCGCGCTGGCGAAGCGCATGTCGTTGGTTTCCAGCGAATAGGGGACGATCAGCTGGCTCCTTCCCGCCGCCTTCGTCCAGAAGGGCAGATCGTCCGAATAATCGTCGGCATCGTAGAGGAAGCCGCCCTCCTCGGCGACCAGCCGCCGCGTGTTGGGGCTGGTCCGGCCAGTATACCAGCCGAGCGGGCGCTCGCCGGTCAGCTCCCGGTGGACCTCGATCGCCCGCTCCATGTCCGCGCGCTCCTCGGCCTCCGGCACATATTGGTAGTTGATCCACCGCCAGCCGTGCGAGGCGATCTCGTGCCCGGCCTCCAGGAAGGCGTCCACGACCGCCGGATTGCGCTGCATCGCCAGCGCCACGCCGAACACGGTGAGCGGAAGATCGTAGCGCTCGAACAGCCGAAGCAGCCGCCACACCCCGGCGCGCGCACCATATTCGTAGATCTGCTCCATGCTCATGTGCCGCGCCCCAGCCACGGGCGCCGCATTGGGAATGTCCGACAGGAACACCTCCGAGGAAGGATCGCCGTCGAGAATATTGGCCTCGGCGCCCTCCTCATAATTGAGCACGCACTGGATCGCGATGCGCGCGCCGCCCGGCCACGCGGCATGCGGCGGCATCCGGCCGTAGCCGGTCAGGTCGCGTGGGTAGCTGGTCTCAGTCAAATGCACCGCCTATCAAGCAGGGCAGGATGAAACGGAGCCGTGCGGTGCACAAGGGAGAAAGATGCGCGAGCTAAACCCCGAGCCGTTGACCGCCGAGGCCTTCGCGCCTTTCGGCCGCGTGATCGAGGCGTCGGACGCGGGGGTGAAGCTGGACATCAACCAGGGCCATGCGGTGCGCTACGACCGGCTCGCCGAGATCGACGTCGCGGACGGTGGCGGCACCGGCGCGATCAGCCTGTTCCGCGCCAGGCCGCTCGCCGAGCCGGTGCTCAAGACGTTCGAGCGCCACCCGTTGGGGAGCCAGAGCTTCGTCCCGCTGAGCGGCCGGCCCTATCTGGTCGCAGTGGCGCCGCCAGGCGATTTCGACCCCGCCGCCATCCGCCTGTTCCGGGCGGAAGGGCACCAGGGGGTCCACTATGGCAAGGGCGTCTGGCACCATTTCCTGCTGGTCCTTGACGCCGATAGCGATTTCCTCGTCGTCGATCGTTGCGGTGCTGGCGACAATTGCCAGGAGATCGAGCTGGCGCCCGCCGACCGGATCCAGGTGCGCCGGTAGACGAGGCCGCCCTTGCGCCAAGCCGAGGCGCGCGGCTGGCGGGAAGGCAGCGACCTACGACATGATGAGGAAGTCGGTAGCCGCCAGCGGCGGAACGCTGCTGAGCGTCGCCACCAGCACGGCGGCGCCTCCTCCCGTTCCGTCCTCGTCCCAAAGCAAACGCCCGTCATCAATGTCATAGAGGAATTGCCCCGTCGCGCCCGATGCTGTCGGATCCGACCCGGAGACAAGCGATACGCCGCCGCCTTCGCTCAAGCCCCCGCCGAAGCCGCTTGCCGAAACACGGATCAGATCGGTTCCGCTGAGGAAGTCGGTGATCTCGTCCGGGCCGTTCGAAGGGAAATCGAAGTTGAAGAAGTCGACGCCCGCGCCGCCGGTCAGAATGTCCGAGCCGTCGCCGCCCGCGAGGGAGTCGCTGCCGTCGCCGCCGTCGAGGCTGTCGTCCCCATCGCCGCCCGACAAGATGTCGTCTTCCAGTCCGGCGGCAAGGACGTCGTTGCCCGCATCGCCGCTGAGATTGTCCTGACCGTCTCCCCCCGTCAGTTGGTCGTTGCCATTTTCCCCGAAAAGGAAATCGTTTCCGGCTTGACCGGACAACTGGTCATCGCCCTCGCCCCCGGACAAGGCATCGTCATCATTGCCGCCCTCGATGACGTCGTTGCCGTCGCCGCCGTTCAGATTGTCGAAGCCGTCGCCGCCATGAATGAGGTCGTCGCCAGCCTGACCGAACACCGAGTCCGCGCCGCCGAGCCCATCGATCGTGTCGCCGCCTACGGTACCGACCAGCACGTCGTCATCGGCGGTGCCGACAATCGTCTCCCCCGGCGGAACGCCGCCGCCGGGAGGATAAGCGGGCAAGAAATTCGCCTCCGTGAAGTCCCCGGCGGTGGTGTTCTGGAAGACGATCAGCGTTTCCCAATTCGCTCCGCCGGCCGCCCCGTCCTGGTCCCATTGCAGCCAGGTGTCGGAGCCGGTTTGAAGAAGCCGGAGAAAGCCCGACCCGAACGGATTGGAACTGCCGTCCCACCCGGAAAGCTGGTCCAGAAGGGCGCCCTCGTAGCCTTCGAGCCGGAACGTGTCGCCGCCTCCGCCGGTCGTGAAATCGCTGACGATTATCGCTGCCAGGCCAAGATTCGCATAAGAGAGCTCGATCGTGTCGCTGCCGCTTCCAGTCGTAATCGTGCTGGCGGAGTAACGATAATAATGGCGGATCGTGTCGTTGCCGTCGCCGCCGTCGATCGTTTGGATGCCGTCCGAAGAATCGGCGATGATGGTGTCGTCCCCGAGACCGCCGGCGAAGCTGTTAACCCCGGTGGAGCCGAACAGAAAATCGTCGCCGTCGCCCCCGTCGAGAATATCGTCGCCCGCCCCGCCCGACAGGGTGTCCTGGTCGTTGCCGCCCTGGAGACTGTCGTTGCCGTCGCCGCCGTCCAGGTAGTCGGAGCCGTCGCCGCCCGACAGATCGTCCGTCCCGGCCAGGCCTAAAATCTGGTCGCTGCCGGCACTGCCGGACAGGCTGTCGTCGCCCGCGCCTCCGTCGATCTGGTCGTCCCCGTTACCGCCGTCGATTGTATCGTTTCCAGCCTCGCCGTTGAGGAAATCCGAGCCGTCTCCGCCATTAATGACATCGTTGCCCGCCCGCCCGAAGACGACGTCATTGCCGCCGAGAGCATTGATCGTGTCGTCGCCGATCGTGCCGGTCAGCGTCTCGCCGCCGGCGGTGCCGGTGATCGTCTGGCCCGCCGGAGCGGATCCGTCGGGCGGATAGCCGGGCGCGAAGTTCGCGCCGGTGAAATCGCCCACGGTCGTGTTCTGGAAGACGACGAGCGTCTCCCAATTCGCGCCGCCCGCGACGCCGTCCTGATCCCATTGGAGCACGGTGTCGGCGCCGGTCTGCTGCAGCCGCAGGAAGCCCGAACCGAACGGATTCGTGCTTCCGTCCCAGCCGGAGAGCAGGCTCAGCAGGGCGCCGTCGCCGGTCTCGAGCTGGACGACGTCTCCGCCGCTGCCGGCGGTGAAGTCGGTGATGACGATCGCCGCGGCGCCGACGTCGGCGTGGAGGATCTCGATCGCGTCGATTCCACTTCCGGTGGCGATCGTGCTGGCGGACGAGCGGTAATTGACTCGGATCGTGTCGTTGCCGCCGCCGCCGTCGATCGTCTGGGCGCCCTCGGAGGAATCGGCGGTGATATCGTCGTCGCCGAGGCCGCCCGTCAGGCTGTTGGTCCCGAGGCCGCCGAACAGGAGATCGGCGCCGTCGCCCCCGTCGAGGCTGTCGTCGCCGTCGCCGCCGTTGAGGCTGTCGTCGCCGTCGCCGCCCGAGAGAACGTCGTCGCCTTCGTCGCCGAACTGGGAATCGCTGCCCGCCTGACCGAGCAACTGGTCGTTGCCCTCGCCGCCGGACAGGAAGTCGCTGTCATTGCCGCCCTCGACCAAATCGTCGCCCGACCCGCCGCTGAGGAAGTCGAAGCCGTCGCCGCCCGACAGATGATCGTTGCCGCTGTCGCCCTCGAGGGTGTCATTGCCCGCCTGGCCGAGCAGGGTGTCGTTGCCGGCCTCTCCGTTCAGCAGGTCGTCGCCGTCGCCGCCGTCGACGAGGTCGGCGCCGCCCTGGGCGAACACGGCATCGTTCCCGCCGAGCGCGGTGATGACGTCGTCGCCCGAAGTGCCGGTCAGCGTATCGTCATCGGGAGTGCCGACGATCACCGCGCCCGGATCGTCCTCGCCCTCGACCGTGATCTCGATCGTCGAAACCGACTGGGCGCCATGCTCGTCCTCGATAGTATATTCGACGGTGACGACCGCGCTCTCGCCTTCGCCGAGATAGTCGAAGTCGGTGCCCGGATCGAACTGGACCTGGTTGCCGACGACCGAGGCGGTGCCCTGGCCGGCCGGAGCGGAGGCGGCGGTCACTGTGAGGATCGCGCCGTTGTCGACGTCGCTGTCGTTGGCGAGCACGTCGATCAGGATAATTTCGTTCTCGCCGCCCGTCGCCTCGTCGGGATTGGCGGTCGGGGCGTCGTTGACCCCGGCGATGTGGATCACGAGCGTGCCGGTGTCGCTGCCGTCATTGTCGGTGACGACGTAGTTGAAGCTGTCCTGGACGTTCTGGCCCTGGGCGAGCGCCTGGTCCGACGCGAACAAAGTATAGCTGTAGGTGCCGTTCGAATTGAGCGTCAGCGTGCCATAGGTGCCGGTGAAGGTGCCGCCGGTCACGGTCAGCGGGTCGCCGTCGAAATCGAAATCATTGTTCTTCACGCTGGCCGCGCCGCTGCTGTAGGTGCCCGCGTTCTCGTCGATGAAGACATGGTCGTCGCCGGCGACCGGCGCGTTCTTGCCGCTGCCGATGTCGATGATCCGGTCGGCGAAGACCAGACGCTCGACGTTTCTCACCCGGTCGTGGCCGTCGGCGCCGCCGCCGCCGAGATGCAGGATGTGCAGATAGCCGGCCGCGGAGAAGAAAGAATATTCTCCGATCGCCCCGGAATAATAAGCGGTGTCGAAACCGAGCAGGCCGTCGATCAGGTCGTCCCCGGCGCCGCCGTTGAGATGGTCGGCTCCGTTGTCGCCGGAGAGCTGGTCGTTGCCGTCCTCGCCGAACAACGTATCGACGCCGTTGCCCCCCGAGAGGATGTCGTTGCCGCCGCCGCCGTAGATGATGTCGACGCCGTTGCCGCCGCTGATCGTGTCGTCGCCATTGGTCCCGGTGATATAGGTCGGCATGTCGAATCCCTCCCGCTCTGGACGATCAGGCGCGCGCACCCCGCATTTCTCGCGAGAACTGAGAGAAAAGAGGCTGTAATGCGCTGGTGCTGCCGCTCCCGATCGAAATCCCGTCGTGCAGAGCCGATCGAGCCCGAAAAAGCGGAACGAACCTGTATCCGCCGTTGACTTGTCGCGATGCGACTCGGCCCCATGACGCTACTTTGACGGGCCAGAGTGACTCGCCGGGAGGCAGGTGTCCAGAGGTCACGGCCAAATGGATCAGGCCAACCTTCCCGCCCGCCGGCGGCGGCATCCTGTCACGAAATGCCAAAGTGCTGGCATCAGATGCGCAATGGGATCGGCACCCTGCCGCCAAGCTCCCCGCCGAAAGCTTATAGCGGGGAGAGGTTCATGATTGCTCGGGTTCGGTCGGTAAATTTTGTCAGTGCGATGGCGCTCTCGGTGGCGCTGATGGCCGCGCCGGCTTACGCCCGCGACGGCGCGGCGGGCGAGGCCGAGGCGACGCAGAACGACGCCGCGCCGGCGCCCGATGCGGCCGCCCAACCCGCGGCCGAGGCCGGCGACGATTCGACGATCACGGTCACCGCCCAGCGCCGCGCCGAGAATATCCAGGACGTGCCGATCTCGATCGCCGCTTTCTCCGGCGACACGCTCGCCGCGGCCAATGTCGTGACCGTCCAGGATCTCGGCCGGATCGCGCCGAACTTCCAGGCGACCAAGGGCGTCCAATCCTCCTTCCTCCGCCTCAACATCCGCGGCATCGGCGCCGCCGGCAACACGACGATCGAGCCGAGCGTCGCGGTGTTCGTCGACGGCATCTACGTGCCGCGCGCGGGCGCGATCGTCGGCGCGCTGATGGACATGCAGAGCGTCGAGGTACTCCGCGGCCCGCAGGGCACTTTGTTCGGCCGGAACGCCAGCGTCGGGGCGCTCTCGCTCCATACCGCCACCCCGGTGAACCACTTCGCCGCCCAGCTGACCGGCGAGATCGCCAATGGCGACCGCTACCGGGCCGAGGGCTTCGTGAACGTGCCCATCACCGACAATGTCGCCCTTCGGGTCGCCGGAATGAGCCAGTGGTTCGGCGGCTATTGGACCAACCGACTCGACGGCCATCAATATGGCGGAGTCGACGAGCAGGCGCTCCGGGCGACCCTTCGCGCCGATTTCGGCAATGTCGAATGGATCGTCCGCGGCGACTACAACCATTCGTCGGGCGACGGCTTCGTCAACCTGGACTTCGATCCGAACACGGTGAGCCCGGCCACGCTCGCGGCGCTCCAGACCCGCCTCGGCGGCCAGCTTCCGGACACCAACCTCAACGATCGGCTCCTCAACCAATATGTCACCGCCGACCTCAGCGACCGGCAGTGGGGCGTTTCGAGCACGCTCTCGCTCGACCTTCACGGAAGCACCGTCCGCCTGATCAATTCCTACCGCGACTGGGACAACGACCAGCTCGACGGCGACGTGATCTTCACGCCGTTGCCGATCGCCTCCCGCACCGGCGACTACCGCTCGAAGAGCCAGAATCACGAGCTTCAGTTCGTCTCGCCGACCCGGACCTGGCTGAACGGCCATTTGGACATGGTCGCCGGCCTCTATTATTTTTCGGAGGACTACCGGCTCGACGAGCAGCTCCACATGAACGCGCAATATTGCAACGCGCTGGTCGCGGCCGGCCCGGGCCGCACGGCGTGCAACAGCTTCCTCGCCTCCAATGGGGGCCACAACGCGGCCGATCAGGACGTCTTCCAGTCGGTCGAATCCATCGCCGCCTACAGCCAGGCGACGTTCCACCTGAACGACTATGTGTCGTTCACGGCCGGGGGCCGCTGGACCCGCGACGACAAGAGCGGCTCCTACGCCGAGCGCGTGAGCAACCCGTTCATCGTGCCCTTCCGCGCGCCAGAGGTGCTGACCTTCCCCGATCTTTCCGAGGAACGCTTCACCTACCGCTTCAGCCTCGACTGGCAGCCGAACCGGGACATGATGTTCTTCGCCAATTATTCGACCGGCTACAAATCGGGCGGCTACAATTCGGGCGGGGGATCGCCGGCGCTTTCGCGCTTCGATCCCTCGGGCAACCTCATCTCCACCCAGCGCCTGTTCGGCCAGGAGACCGTCGACAATTACGAGCTCGGCGCGCGAACGACGTGGCTCGACCACAAGCTGACCGCGAACATCACCCTCTACCGGATGGACATTGCCGGCTACCAGGACCGCGCGTTCGACGGCACGAGCTTCACCATCCGCAACGCCGGCAATCTGCGCCAGCAGGGCTTCGAGCTCGACCTCGTCGCCGCGCCGACCCGCAACCTGACCTTCACCGGCTCGCTCGCCTATCTCGATTCGAGCTTCACCGATTATCACAACGCTTCGGGCCTTCCGGGCTGCGCGATCCTCGGTCCGGGGGTCCCGGCGGCCTGCACGGCCGTGGGGCTCGGCGCGACTCAGGACCTGACCGGAAAGCCGGTGACCTTCTCGCCGGAATTCCAGGGCCGCCTGGCGGTCGACTGGACGGGCGAGCTGGGTTCGAGCGGCCTGACCTGGGCGGTGAACGGCAACCTGTCCTATATCTCGGACCAGTATATCGGCCTCGTCACCGATGCGAACCCGCAGACCCTTCAGGACGGCTACGCCCTGCTCGGCGCGCGCTTCACGCTCAACGGCGCCAATGACCGCTGGTCGGTTTCGCTGTTCGGCAATAACCTGACCAACGCGAACTATTCGCTCGGCGATCTCTACCAGGTGCTCGATTCTGCGCTCGGGCTTCGCAACAGCGTCTTCCCGGGAAGCACGGCGGTCCGCCGCCTGCACAGCGATCCGCGCACCTACGGAGTCTCCGGGACGATTCGCTTCTAGTCTCGGGAGTCGCGCCGCGGCCGCACGCGGCGCGACTCCCGCCGGAGGCCGCTGTCGGCCTCCGAGCCGGCGGTGCGGGGGCGTGCCGCCGGCTTTACAGGCTCCGACCGTGCAGGGTCGGGAAAAAAGAGGCCGCCATGTCACCCCAAGGACATGGCGGCCTCGTTTTTTACGGCCCTCCCGCTCATCCTGAGGAGCCGCTGAGCCTGTCGAAGCGGCGTCTCGAAGGACGGTCCTTCGACACGGGCCTTCGCCAAGCTCAGTCCCTACTCAGGATGAGCGGGTAGGGCTAAACTGCAGAGCAGGTCGAGCCACCTCACCCGATCCGCGAGATCATCCCGTTCCACAGCGCGAGGCCCTCGGGCCAAGGGCCGTAGCCCGCGGCGGGGTTGAGGTGGCCGACCTCGCCGGCGTCGTGAAGGTCCGCGCCCCAAGCCTCGGCCAGAGCCGCGACCTTCCCGTAATCGGCCAGCGGGTCGTTGCGGCTGACGATCACTGTCGCGGGGAAGGAAAGATGGCTGCGGGGGATCGGCAGCCAGCCGCCCGCGGCGAGCTCGGCGAAGGCGGGATAGCCTTCCGGCAGCGGCGCCTCGACGTCGGCCGGAGTGACGAGCAGCGCGCCCTGGATTCGGCGCGTCGGCGCCATGTCCCAGAAAGCGGTCATCAGCACGCCTGCGCTGTGGGCGACGATGACGACGTCGCCCGCGATCGCCTGGAGCGCGGCATCGAGCTGGGCCACGCGCGCCTCGCGGCTGAGCCCGTTCTCCGTAATCGGCTCAACCGTGACCGATCCCGGGATCCGGGCGGCCATGTGGGTTTGCCAATGCTCGGCGACGTGGCCGCGAAGGCCGGGGACGAACAGCGTGGTGATCGCGCGATAGTTGGCCATGTTGCTCCCGGGCCGGATCAGACGAGGCCGGCGTAGAGCGCGGCGAAAACGATGAGGGCGATGAACGCCGTCTCGGCGATCATCAGCAGGACGGGCTTGAAGCCGACCGCGAGCACGTCGCCGAGCCGGGTCTTGACGCCGATCGCGGCCATCGCCGTGACCAGGCACCAGCCCGACAGCGCGGATCCGGCGGCGCGAAGGCCGTCCGGGACCGGAGCGAAGCTGCCGACGACGACCAAAGCGACGAAGGCGAGGACGAAGCCCGGCAGCAAAGGCGGGCGCTTGCCCGTTTCAGTCACCCCGTAGCGTCTGGCGACGAGGCCGGCGACGAGCACGGCCGGCACCAGCATCGCCACGCGCATCAGCTTGACCAGGGTCGCGGCGTCGCCCGCCTCGGGCGAGATGCCGTAGCCGGCGCCGACGACCTGGGCGACGTCGTGGATCGTTCCGCCGATGAACATGCCGGCGTGGACTCCGTCGAAGCCGGCGAGCGCGACGATCGTCGGATAGAGGATCATCGCCAGGGTCGAGAGGGTCGACACGCCGACGATGGTGAACAGGGTCGCGCGCTCCTTGAGCGGATGGGCCGGGAGCGCCGCCGACAAAGCGAGCGCGGCCGAGGCGCCGCAGATCGCCACCGCGCCGCCTGAGAGAAGCCCGAACAGGCGGTTGAAGCCCATCGCCCAGGCGAGGAGCACCGAAAAGACGATCGTCAAAGTGACTGCGCCGACGACCAGGAAGACCGGCCCGGCGCCGAGCGCCGCGACCTGCCCGAGCGTGATCCGGAAGCCCAGGAGTGCGACCCCGATGCGAAGCAGCCTCTTGCCGGCGAGATCGAGGCCGGGACGGCAATTGTCCTGCTCGCCAAGAAAGTTCATCGCCATTCCGAGCAGCAGGGCGAACAGCATCACCGGCGCGCCATAATGCTGCGAGAGGAAGGTCGCGGCTGCGGCGATGATCAGGCTGGCAACGAGGCCCGGCGCCAGCCGGCGCGGCTTTTCGAGCAATGCGGAGATGGGCATCAGGCCCTCGCGGCGCTGGAGGCGAGGTCGGCCGGATAAGAGCGCCGGCCGATCCAGAAGATGATCGCGGCGGCGATACAGGGAATGGGCAGCACTGCAAATGCTCCCGACAAGCCCCAGGCGTCGGCCAGCCGGCCGGTGAGGATCGGCCCGGCAGCGAGGCCGAGCGCATTATTGGCGACCGTGAGGGTGGCGAAGGCGCTGCCGTGGATTCGCAGCGGCGTCAGATTGGCGACCATCGCACCGGCGGGGCCGCTCGTGGCCGCGGCGAAGAACATTCCGGCCGCGAGCGCCGCGAGCTGCAGGGGCCCCGGGGGCAAAGCGAAGGCGAGCGCAAGCACGCCGGCGCATATCAGGCTGCAGCAGATCGAGAGCTCGTATTTGGCTGTCGGCCGGCGCTTCGACAGCCTGTCGCTGAGCATGGCGCACAGCACCATGCCCGCCCCGCCCACGAGCAGAAACAGCGCCGCGCGCGTGCCGGCCGCCGCGATGCCGAGACCGTAATAGTCGTGGAAATAGGTCGGCAGCCACGCCGGCAGCGCGCCGCCGACATAGAGTTGGAGGCCGCTTGCGACATAGGCGCAGACGAGGGCGCGCTTCGCAAACAGGAGCTTGAGCGAGGGGCGCGCGCCTTCGGATATGCCGGGAGCGTTGCCGAGGCGCTCGGCCAGAGCGTCCGTCCGCCGCTGCTGCACGACGAGCGGGTAGATCAAGGCGAGGGCGAGGCCGGCGAGCGCGATGGCGAGGAACGCGGTCCGCCAGCCGTAAAGCCCGGCGATATGTCCGCCGAGCCCGACGCCGAGCACCTGCCCGACCAGGCCGCCGGCCATGAAGGCGGCGGCGAGAGTCGCGCGCATGGACTTGGGAAAGACGCTGACGACGACGGCGATTCCGACGCTGCCATAAGCGGCTTCGCCGATGCCGACGAGCAGCCGTCCGGCGAACATCGCCTCGTAGGATTTGGCCATGCCGCAGATGAGGGTGGCGATGCTCCACAGGATGGCCATCATCGTGATCGAGCGGATCCAGCCCCAGCGGTCGGCGAGAAGCGACAGCGGGAAGGTGAGCAGGCCGACCGTTAAAGCGACGACCCCGCTCAGCGCGCCGAGCTGGGTGTCGCTGAGCGCCCATTCCGCCTTGAGCAGCGGGAAGACCGCGTTCAGCACCTGGCGGGCCATGTAGTCGGAGATGAGCAGGCCGAAGGTGAGGGCGAAGACCACCCAGGCATAGGCGGCCGGACGGGCGGGCTCGCCCCTCCGGTCCGCGCCCGCTTGCTCGAGAGGTATGGCGGTCATTCCGCCCTAGGCCGCGTAGCGCACGGGCAGCCCCCGCTGCCCTCGCTCGCGGTTCGGCGCCATGCCGTTCTTCGCCAGAGTCTCCTCGACGCTGTTGTACTGGACTCCGATCTTGTAGATTTCGCGGGCCTCCTTCGCCGTCGCGACCCCGCGGCCGAGCTCGCCGGCGATGCGGACGAGCTGCTCGATCTGCTGGACCGAGGTGATCTTGCCGCCGTCGGGGCCATAGAGTGTGTCCTCGTTGCCGCAGCGGGTGTGCATGCCCATCGCCATCGCCATGACGTTGATGGGGAGGACGTTGCGCATCACCGATTCGGCGGTGATCGTCGCTCCGTCCGGAGCGCGGCGAATGAACTCCATGAAGTTGTTCGGATTGGGCCCGTCGAAGCCGCCGCCGATGCCGATCCAGGTGAGGTTGAGCGGCCCCTTGTAGTGGCCGCGGCGGACGAGCCGGTCGACCGTCTCGAGATCGGGCATCTTGGTCAGCTGGAAATGGGGCTGGATGCCGGCGCCGGTCAGCCGGCGCAGGTGCTCCTCCACCCACTCGGGGCCGGCCGGAACGATCATCTCGCGATAGGCGCGATAGGTCGCGGGATCGGCGAGGCTGGTCTTGCTGTATTCGTCCGCGCTCATCAGGTCCATGATGTTGAACTGCGACGTGTTGACGGCGATAGTCACCTGGTCGGGTTTGGGCTCCAGTTCGGCGAGCATGTGGCGGGTGTCGTCCGACAGCCACTTGGCCTCGGCGCCCTCGCCCTCGGGCGCGAAGGAGATCGAGCCGCCGACCTGAAGGATCATGTCGGGAAGTCGCGCGCGAATGAGGCCGAGCAATTCGTTGAACTTGGAAAGGCGCTTGGAGCCCTTGCCGTCCAGCTCGCGGACGTGGATGTGCAGCACCGTGGCGCCGGCATTGTAGCAGTCGACCGCCTTCTGCACGTGCTCTTCCATCGTCAGCGGAAGATCTTCGGGGAAATCGGAGATCTCCCATTCCGGCCCGTAGGGGGCGACGGTGATGACCAGCTTGTCCTGGGTCTCGGGGAGAAGGGAATCGTCGAGAAACTGCATTGGTGTTGCCTCCTACGAGGGTGAGATCGGGAATTTAATAGGGACGATCACCGATGATCCCGGCCCGTTCCATCTTCCGGACCGCGGGCCAGTAATCCATCACGGCGTAATGCTGGGTGCAGCGATTGTCCCAGATGGCGACGCTGTTCGGCTGCCAGCGCCAGCGCACCTGATATTCGGGGATCGCCGCGCGGCCGATCAGGTAGCTGAGCAGGTTGGCGCTGCCGGGCGCGAAATCCTGGCCGTAGCGCACGTTGTCGCTGGTGTGGAAATTGGTGAAGTGGGTGGTGAAGCCGCTGACGAACAGCACCTTCTCGCCGGTTTCCGGGTGCGTGCGGACAACAGGATGTTCCGCATCCGGATATTGCGCCTTGAGCGCGAGACGCTTCTCGATCGGCAGCCGGGCGCCAAAGGTCGCTTCGATCGAATGGCGCGCCCTCAGGTCCTGGATGGTCGCACTGATGTGGTCGGGCAACTCTTCATAGGCCCGAGTCATGTTGGCCCAGATCGTGTCCCCCCCGACGCTCGGCCCTTCGATGTAGCGCAGCACGGCGCCCATCGGCGGGCACTCGCGCCAGGTCGCATCGCAATGCCATGCATTCTCGAAATGGTTGGGAGGGGAATCGAGATCCTTGTAGATGCAGACGAGGCCCGGATGCTCCGGATCGCTGCCGACCATGGGATGGCTTTCCAGTTCGCCGAAGCGGCGGGCGAAGGCGACGTGGTCGGTCCGTTCGATCGCCTGGTCGCGGAGGAACAGAACCTTGTGCTTCAAAAGCTCGGCCTTGATCGCGCCGAACAGATCATCGTTACGCGCCGCCTCGGCCAGGTCGACATCGAAAAGCTCGGCGCCGATATGGGCGGTCAAAGGCTCGACACGCAACGCAACCTCCTTCGTCAGACTACAAAGATCGAGGAGCCGGTGGTCTTGCGCGCCTCGATGTCCCGATGGGCCTGGACCGCGTCCTCGAGCCGGTAGCGCTGGTTGATCTCGATCCGGATCCGCTCCGAGGCGACATGATCGAACAGCTGACCCGCGAGGTCGGCGCGCTCGGCCGGATCGGCGATATAGTCGGCCAGCGCCGGCCGGGTGACGTAGAGCGAGCCCTTCATCGCCAGCTGGAGCGCGTCGATCGGGGGCACTGGTCCGGAGGAGGTGCCCGCGCAGACGAGGAGGCCCCGCCGCTTGAGAGACGCGAGCGACCCCTCGAACGTGTCCTTGCCGACCGTGTCGATCACCAGCGGCACGCCTTCGCCGCCGGTCATTTCGCGGACCCGGGCCGGGACGTCCTCGTCGCCGTAAAGGATGATCTCGTCGCAGCCATGGGCCATGGCGAGCGCGGCCTTCTTTCCGTTCGAGACGGTGCCGATGACGCGAAGGCCGAGGATCTTCGCCCATTGGGAGACGATCAGGCCGACGCCCCCCGCGGCCGCGTGGAGCAGGATGGTGTCGCCGGCCTTGAGCCAGGGACAGATGCGCAAAAGAAGGTAGGAGGCGGTGAGGCCGCGCATGGTCATCGCCGCGGCGGTCTCGCAATCGATCTCGTCGGGCAGCTTGATCAGGCTGGCGGCCGGCATGACCCGCTCGGTCGAATAGGCGCCGAGCGGGCTGCCGGTATAGGTCACGCGGTCGCCGGGGACGAGATCGCTCACGCCTTCGCCGACCGAGTCGACGACTCCCGCGCCCTCGACGCCCATGCCATTCGGCACCGGCACCGGATAATAGCCCATTCGGAAATAGGTATCGGCGAAGTTGAGGCCCACCGCCTCGTGGCGGATGCGGACCTCGCCGGGGCCGGGGGCGCCGACCTCGACCTGCTCAACACGGAGCACCTCGGGTCCGCCGGCTTCATGAAATCGAATTGCGGTGGCCATCGTCATCCCGTTCCTCAGGAACTCGGGATTACCGCCGATTGCGGTTTCGGATTTAACCGTTCATGACACTAATTTCCGATCTCATGACCTTGGCTTGGAGGCTCGGAGGGACTGATCATGGCTGAGCTCGTGCGAGTCGCTGCGCTGACCGGCTATTTCGACGTTGCGGGGCAGCTTGGCCTCGACCCTTTGCCGCATCTTCGAGCGGCGGGCCTCAGCCGCGCCATGCTCCTCAGCCCGGAGCAGGTGATTCCCGCTCGGGGCGCGATCGCCCTGCTCGAATCCAGCGCGGCCGCGTCGGCCTGCCAGACCTTCGCGCTGCGCATGGCAGCCTGCCGTAGCCTCGCCGATCTCGGCATGGTCAGCCTGCTGATCGCCCACCAGCCGACGCTTCGTGCTGCGCTGGCGACCCTCGCCGAGAACCGCCACCGGATGAACTCGACGCTCGTTCTCGGCATCGACGAACGGCCCGGCGCGGTCGTGCTGCGGGAGGATTTCGCGCTCGATCCGCCCGTCTATTCGCGCCAGGCTTCCGACCTCGCTTTGGGAGTCCTGGCCCATATGTGCGCATCGGTGCTCGGACCCGGCTGGCACGCGGAGAGCGTCTGTTTCACTTATTCGCGTCCGGAATCGCGCGATCTGGAGGTCTACCGGCAGCTGTTCGGCTGCCCGGTCCATTTCGATGCCGAGCTCAACGGCCTCGTCCTCGACCCGGCCGATCTCGACCGGCCCAATCCGCGCGCGGAGCCCGCCCTTGCGCATCATGCGGGGACTCTGATCGCATCGGTCATGACGTCGGACCGGCGCACTTTGACCCAGGAGGTCGAGCACGCGATCCTGATGCTGCTTCCGGCGAGCCGCGCCTCCATCAAGTCGGTCGCTCTCGCGCTGGGAATGAATCTGAGAACGCTCCAGCGCGGCCTCGACGCCGACGGCACGAGCTTCACGGACGTGCTCGAAAGGATTCGCGCCCAGCTCGCGCAGCAGCATCTGGCCAATCCGCGGATGCGGCTGACCGACATTGCGGACGTGCTGGGCTATTCCTCGCTTGGGGCCTTCACGCGCTGGTACACGCAGACGTTCGGCATGGCGCCCTCACTGGCCCGGAAATCGCTGACGTGAGGGGTACGTACTCAATTAGGAAGTCGAGTGTCGCTGCAACTCCAGGGGAGTCACCCCGGCGAAGGCCGGGGCCCGTGAACCGAAGTGGCCGAGGTGCTGGCGGCGGCGATCTCGCTTCACCTCGAGGACCGTGTTCATGGGTCCCGGCCTTCGCCGGGATGACTCTGTAAATCAAACGAAACCGCCCAGGCTAACTGAGTACGGACCCCTATCAGATCTGAACCAGCCGGTGGCGCGCGGCGTAGAGGGCGAGGTCCGCGGCGGATTTCGCGCCGACCTTGCGCATGGCCGAGCCGCGATGGGTCTCGACCGTCTTGACGCGGACGCCCAGAATCGCGGCGATCGCCTTGTTGCTGTTGCCCTCGGCGACCAGCGTGACGACCTGCCGTTCGCGCGGAGTGAGCGGAGTCGCCGAATGATCGGTTCGGACGTTGAGATAGGATTCGAGCAGCCGCTCGGAGACATGGGCGGCGAAAAAGGGCTGGTGGCGGGCAAGCGCGCGCAGCGCCTCCATCAGCTTGTCGTCACATTCGGACTTGAGCAGATAGGCGCGTGCGCCGACCCGCAGGGCATCGGCGACGATCCGCTCATTGTCGTGCATGGTGAGAAACAGGATCTCCGCGTCCGGCGCGATCCTTTTCAGCTGGATGGCGACGTCGATCCCGCCGATCTTCGGCAGCGAGATATCGAGCACGACGATGTCGGGGAGCGTTTCCGCGGCAAGATCGAGGGCCTGGGCGCCGTCGTCGGCCTCGCCGCAGACGGCGAAGGCCGGATCCTCCGCGATCAGCGAGATGATCCCGCGCCGGACGATCAGGTGATCGTCGACGACCATCACCTTTTTCGGCTCGTGCGCAGGCGCAAGCTGGCTCATCACAGCCGTGCCGCGCGGCAGGTTGGGTATCCGTTGGCCGTCATCGCCCCCTGTCGCTGGAGCCACGCAATCGAACCGGCGCCCCACTTAGTGGGCTCACGCAAATCCATTGTCCGTATTCCGGGTCGCCCCGCTATCGGGGAATCACCCCAAGGCCCTGCGGCGAATCGGCGTATCGAGTCGCGGACGGCCCCATTTCCCGGGTGGCGGCCTCGGGGGGCGCCGATCCGAAGCCTGAGGGAGCCTACAGGGAAGCCGCCCGGAAATACCTAGGGGCTTACCCGAATACCCTAGGGACGAACCGCCACGCTAAAAACCCTTATCGGACCAACTGAGCAAAGGAGGTCGTGGACTGCTTGAGGGGGAGGGCAAGCCCGGACGCGAGGCGCGTATCATGCCTCGGCATCTGCCATGATCGGGAAGGGAATTGGCTGATGGAGCAAGGGTTTTCCGCACGTTTCGCGAACGACGCCAGTGGAGCGCCGCTCTTGAGACTGGTCGAATCGTCGATCGACGCCCGGGCCGAGAAGCGAGCCTTGTTCAGGCTGCTCGCCCGAGTCGAGGAGATGGAGCGGCATCGGATCGCACGCGAACTGCACGATACGACCGCGCAGGATCTCGTCGCGATCAATCTCAATCTTCGGATGCTGGGCCGGCGATGCCGCACCGACGCCACGCGCGCTCTGCTCGACGAGACCTGCGCGCTGATCGACCAGACCCAGAACGACCTTCGGACGATGAGCTACGTGCTTCATCCGCCGCCGGTCACCGACAGCGGGCTCGGCGCCGCGCTGGAGGCGATGGTTCGCGGCCTGGCCAAGAGGGCTCGGTTCCACGTCCGCTTCGAATCGAACATCCGGGACCGCCTTCCCCACGAGGTGGAAGAGGCGCTTTACCGGGTCGCCCAGGAGGCGCTGATCAACGCCGGGAAGCATGCCAGCCCCAGCGCGGTCACGATTCGCTGCAACCGGGTCGGCCAGCGGATCGAGCTGGAGATCGAGGATGACGGAGTCGGCTTCGATGCCGGCGGCGAGTCGGCGATGCTCGGGGTTGGCCTGCGCTCGATCCAGGCCCGAGTCAGCGACATCGGCGGCCGGGTGAGCATCAAGCCCGGCGCGGCGGCCGGGACTTTGATCCGGGTCAGCGTTTCCCTGGCCTGCGAACCGACGGGGGAGGCGGCCTAGGGACCCCTACCGGGATTCCCCATGCGTCTTCCTCCGGGTTTTCTCCTCGCGCTTGGGGGTTTCGCCCGATGGGACGCTCGCCGGGGACGTAGTCAAAGCTGAGCCGCACAACATGGGAGATTGGTCTGATGCGCCTTGCCACGGCTGCGCCGGCTTTTGCCGCTCTTCTACTCTTCGCGGGCGGCGCTGCCGCCCAGGCCCCTCGAACCACCGCGCCGGTCCCGACGGCGGCGCCGGCCGAACAGCGCGATCCCGAGGCGATCGCCGCGCTCGAGCGGATGGGAGACCATCTTCGCTCGATCATGACGTTCGGAGTCACCGGCGACATCACCACCGAGGAGGTGCTCGATACCGGGCAGACGATCCAATATACCGGAGCGATCGACCTGATCGCGCAGCGCCCGGGGCGGCTTCGCGCCAATCTCGATTCGTCGCGCAAGCGCCGGCAATATTATTATGACGGGCGGACCCTGACCATCTGGGCGCCGCGCCAGGCTTATTATGCCACGGTGCAGGCCCCGCCGAGCATCAAGGAGATGCTCGATGTCGCGGCCACCCGCCTCGGCCTGGTCATCCCCTTCGCCGACCTGTTCGAGTTCGGGGTCAATCCCGAGCTGACCCAGCGCCTGACATCGGCGACGGTGGTCGGGGTCGAGGCGATCGACGACAAGACCTGCACCCACTACGCCTATCGCCAGCCGGACGTCGACTGGGAGATCTGGATCGAGACCGGCGATCGGCCCTTGCCGTGCATGTACCGGATCACCGACCTGCGCGATCCCGCACGGCCCGATTACGAGGCGCGGCTGACCTGGGACCTCAACCCGACGATCACGCCCGAAACCTTCACCTTCGTCGCCCCCGAGGGCGCCGACCGCATTCCTGTGGAAACAACCGCGCTCGCGCAGGGAGACCGTCCATGAGCAAGTTCAAGCTTTCCAGCTTCCTGATCGCCACCGTCGGCGTTCTTTCGATTGTCGCCGCCACCACGGCCGACGCACAGCGCGGGGGCGGACGCGGCGGCGGAGGCGGACGCGGCGGCGGCGGCGGCGGCGGATTCAGCCGCGGCGGCGGCGGCGGTGGTGGCGGCTATCGCGGCGGCGGCGGCGGCGGGCGCGGCGGCTATAGCGGCTCCTCGCGCGGCATGAGCTCGGGCGTGCGCGGCGGATCGCGCAGCAGCATCAATTACGGCGGCGGCCGCGGCGGCGGGTCCTATGGCGGCAATCGCGGCGGCGGCACCTATGGCGGCAACCGCGGCGGAGGTTACGGGGGATCGCGTCCGTCCACGGCCGACCGCAGCTACGGCGCGGCCAGGGGCATGGGCAACCGTCCCTCCAACGGCGGGCCAACCACCGGCCGAGGCAATGTCGGCCGTCCCGGCGGCGCGGGCGGTGTCGGCGGAGTCGGCGGGGCCGGCCGTCCCGGTGGAGTCGGTGGTGTCGGCGGCGCTGGCCGTCCCGGCGGCGTTGGCGGCGTAGGCGGTGCTGGCCGTCCGGGCGGTGTCGGCGGTGTCGGAGGCGTCGGTGGTGTCGGCGGAGTCGGTGGCGTTGGCGGAGTCGGCGGTGTCGGCGGAGTCGGTGGAGTGGGCGGCGCGGGCCGGCCCGGAAACCGGCCCGGCGGCGGCAACAACGTCAACAACGGCAACATCAACACCGGCGACATCAACGTCGGCAACGGCAACGGCAATTGGGACAACGATTATGGCTGGGGCGACAACTGGTTCCCCGGCGCCGGCCTCGCCGTGGGGATGGCCACGGCGGCGATCGTCGGCTCCTATTACCCCTATCTGCCGGGCGGGTGCTCGCCTTATTATTACGGCGGCAGCCCCTATTACGGCTGCGGCGGCGCCTGGTATGCGCCGCAATATCAGGGCGACGACATCACCTACGTCGTCGTCGAGCAGCCGCAGGGCAATCCGGATCCCGGGGCGCCTCCGCCATTGCCGCCCCAACCAATGCCCTAGGGAGCCGGGGGCTATCCCTGAGAAGGGCGGCGAAGCTTCGGGCTTCGCCGCCCTTCTTCGTTGGCGGATGGGCGCGCCCGGACCGGCCCTGCGCTCTACGGGAAAAGACCCAGCCCGGAAGGAGGGGATTACCCGCCCTCCTTGTCGGGGATCACCCGGGGCCAAACCCGGGGATTGCCGGAGTGCCGCCCTGCTCCGGAAGCCCCAGAACGAGCCGGCAAAGGGTTTTCGCGGAAGGGGCTTATCATGAGCGAGGGATTGATTGCGGCGATGCTCGTGCTCGCATCGTCACCGGACGCGCCGGTTCAGGGACCGGTCGATCCGGCACCGGCGGCCGCCCAGGCGCCGGCCGAGGAGCAGGCGCGGGCCGCGGCGCCGGCCGTCGACCGGACCGGCGACTGGCTCAACCTCCAGGCCAGCACCAACGCCGACGTCCACCACCTCGAAATCTACGGCTTCGCCCAGTTCGACGCCATCCAGGATTTCGAGCGCGTCAATCCCGATTGGGCGGCGACCCTGCGGCCTTCGCGCATTCCGACGGTGGAAGGCCAGTTTGGAAGCGACGGCCAGTCGATCTTCTCGGTGCGCCAGTCGCGCTTCGGCGTTCGCGGCGACGGCGAGATGGCCGGGCGCGATTACGAGGTGAAGTTCGAGTTCGACCTGTTCGGAGTCGGCGGCGACGCCGGCCAGACCACGATCCGGATCCGCCACGCTTACGGGCGCTGGGGCCCGATCCTCGCCGGCCAGACCAACACGTTGTTCATGGACGGCGACCTCTTTCCCAATGTGGTCGACTATTGGGGCCCGGCGGGCATGGTCTTCCTGCGCACGCCGCAGCTTCGCTTCACCTTCGTCAACAGCGGCGGCTGGACCGCGGCGGTCGCTCTCGAGCACGCCACCGGCGACATCGATCCCGGCGGCATCCGCCTGATCGATTCCGAGCTCGCCACCAATATCAGGAACAACGAGGAGCTGCCCGATTTCACCGCGATGGTCCGCTATCAGGGCGATTGGGGCCACATCCAGCTCTCCGGCCTGCTGCGCAAGATCGGCTACGACACGCTCGGCACGGTCGACAACGAGCCGCACGGAAGCGAGCTCGGCTGGGGAATCATGCTCGGCGGCGCGTTCAAATGGGGCATCGCCACCTTGCGCCTCGGCGGAGTCTATGGCGAGGGCATCGCCAGCTACATGAACGACGGCGGCATGGACTTGGCGCCGAGCGCGGCGCTGCTGATCGCCCCGCCGATCTTCCCGCCGCCGCCGGTCCCGCTCCACCAGCTGGGCGAGGCCGAGGCCGTGCCCCTGCTCGGGATCACCGCCTATCTCGACCTGCAGTGGACGCCCACTTTGAGCTCGGCGATCGGCTACAGCATGACCGAGGTCGACAACACCAACTTCCAGGATCCGACCGCCTTCCACCGCGGCGAATATGCCTCGGCCAACGTCCTGTGGGCGCCGGCCGGGCGGATCCTGATGGGGCCGGAGATCCTGTGGGGCCAGCGCACCGACAATGACGGCGCCAGCGGAGACGACGTGCGCCTCCAATTCTCGTTCAAGATCTCGTTCTCGAGCGACCAGCTGTGGGCGAATTGATCCGATATTCCGGGGAGAAATTCAGATGAACGACATGACCATGAACCGCCGCGCGATGATCGGCGCACTGGCGACCGGCGCGGGAATTGCGGCAATGGGCCTGCCAACGGCCGCCGGCGCGCAGGGGTGCCGCACGGCGGCGGTCCCGGCCGCACGGCTCGATCAGGTGGTCCAGGGCGCGCAACAGCGCTACGCCGGCCTCGCCGAGGGCGCGAACGCCGATTACATCCCGGCGCTCGCCCAGGTGCCATCGACTCTATTCGGGGTCAGCCTGGTCGGCAGTGACGGCCGGATCCACGCCGCCGGGGATTCCGAGCAGGTCTTCTCGATCCAGTCGATCTCCAAGGTGATCAACGCCGCGCTCGTGATGAACGAATCGGGCGACCAGCGGATCATCGACAGCGTCGGAGTCGACGCCACCGGGCAGGTGTTCAACTCGATCACCGCGGTCGAGCAATATCGCGGCCGCGAGATGAACCCGCTGGTCAACCCGGGCGCGATCGCCACGGTCGGCAACATCCAGGGCGGCTCGCCCGAGGAGGTCTGGAACAAGATCCTCGGCATGCATTCGGCCTTCGCCGGCCGCCAGCTGGAGGTGAACCAGCCGGTCTACCAGTCCGAAGCGGCCACCAACCAGCGCAACCGGGCGATCAGCGCGCTGATGTCGGCCTATGAGCGTTTCACTATGGACCCGGCGGTGGCGGTCGACCTCTACACACGGGCCTGCTCGATCAACGTCTCGGCGCGCGACCTCAGCGTCATGGGCGCGACTCTGGCCTTCGGCGGGCGCAATCCGGTGACCCAGCGGCAGGTGATCGAGCGCTCGCACGTTCCCGGGCTGCTGGCGATCATGGCCACCGCGGGCATGTACGACGACAGCGGCAAGTGGCTGTTCCGCACCGGGCTTCCGACCAAGAGCGGCGTGGGCGGGGGCCTGATGGCCGTCGCTCCGGGCCGCTTCGGAATCGGCACCTTCGCCCCGCCGCTCGACGCCGCCGGCAACAGCGTCCGCGGGCAGCGCGCGATCACCGACATCGTTCGCGATCTCGACTGCAACCCTTACGCGCAGTTCGGCTGAGGCATGCGGACGTGAGGCACGCCGGCCTCGTCCTCGCGGCCGCCCTCGGCCTCGCCGCCGCGCCGGCGGGGGCGCAGCGCGGCGGCGACACCTATTTGTTCAACGACTCCCATTTCCACCTGACCAACTACATCCAGCAGGGGATCACGGTCCGGCGCTATCTGGAGATCATGGGCAATCGCGTGCGGCGGTCGACCCTGTTCGGAATCCCGCTGCAACAGACCTGGTCGTTCGGCAACACGGGCAATTTCGCGCCGACCTATTACCTCCACACCGACGCGCCGCTTTATTATTACTCGTTCACCGACGCCTATATCGCCCAGCAATATCTCTCGCTGGGGCCGGCCGACCGCGCCCGGCTCGATCCGATGATCACCGGCTTCAACCCCGCCGACATGTACGGCGTCGACCATATCCGCCGCGTGCTCGAAACCTTCCCGGGCGTGTTCAGCGGGATCGGCGAATTCTCGATCCACAAGGAGTTCGTCTCGGGCGAGATCGCCGGCGAGACGGCGAGCCTGACCAACCCGGCGCTCGACCGGATCCTCGATTTCGCCGGCGAGGCCGGGCTGGTGGTGATCATCCACTGCGACATCGACGTGCCGTTCGCGCGCAACGCGACGCTCCCGATCTACTTCACCCAGATGGTGGATCTGTTGCTGCGTCACCCGCGAACGACGATCATCTGGGCGCATACCGGGCTGGGGAGGGTGATCCAGCCGATCGCAATCCAGGCCTCGGGGTCCGGGACCCCGGGCACATCGGAGCGAGCGCTCAACCATCTCGATCTCATCTCGCAGATCCTCGCCGATCCGAGGATGCGGCACGTCTATTTCGACATTTCGTGGGACGAGGTCGTCAAATATGCGACCGCGACGCCTGAGATCGAAGGACGGGTGGCGGCCATGTTCGACCGCTTCCCCGACCGCTTCCTGTTCGGCACCGACAATGTCGCGCCGGCGGATCAGACCGCGGACCTGCGCGTGTTCAACCGCTGGGAATCGATCTTCGGTCGAATCCGCCCGGAGACCAAGGCGGCGATCACCATGGGCAATTACGACCGGCTGTTCGACGAGGGCCGCCGGCGGGTGCGCGCCTGGGAGCGCGAGCATGTGCCGGGGGGCAATTGATGTCGGGGAGGGATGTGATGCGTAAGGCAATGCTGTTCGGGGCAGCGATTCCGCTGTTGATGGTTTCGGGCGTGGCGCTGGCGCAGCCGGAGCCGGTCGTCACCGAGACTGCGCCGCCCGCGGCCGGCCCCGCCACGCCCGAGCAGGTGCTCGAGGAACTGCGCGCGCTGCGGGCCGAGCGCCAGCAGATGCAGCACGACATGAACGCCTTCGACGCGCGGATCGAGGCGCTCGAGACCCAGCTCGGAGTCGCCCCGCCGCAAAGCGAGCTGACGACGGCGCAGCCCGGGCAGACGATCGACCTCGGCCTCCAGACCGCCCAGGGCCAGCAGCCGGCCGGAACGGTGCCCGCCGCGGCGCATGACGACAACAATTCGGGCTGGGGCAGCCGCTACGAGCCCGGCCGGGGCTTCGTCCTCGTCCGAAGCGACATCGGCGAGCTCGGCGCCGGCGTGTTCAGCTATGCGCGCTATCTGAACCAGACCGCGCTCGATTCGACCTATACCGACAGCTTCGGCCGGGTCCTGCCGCTCAGCGACATCCGCAACGACATCCAGTTCCAGAAGGTCAGCTGGAACTTCAAGGGCTGGCTGTTCGATCCCGATTTCCGCTATTATTTCTTCTTCTGGACGTCGAACTCGCAGATGGGGGAGGGCGCGCAGGTCGTCATCGGCGGCTATTTCCAGTACCACTTCTCGGACCTGCTGACGGTCACCGCCGGCGTGATGCCGCTGCCGACCACGCGAAGCACCAACTACACCTTCCCCAACTGGCTTCGGAACGACAACCGCGTGATGGCCGACGAATTCTTCCGCGGCTCCTATTCGACCGGGATCGACGCCCAGGGCGAGCTTCTGCACGGCCTTCGCTACCGCGTGGCCATCGCCAACAATCTCGCCCAGCTCGGAGTCAGCTCGCAGGAGCTGGACGCGAGCTTCAACACCTTCTCCGGCGCCTTGTGGTGGATGCCGACGACCGGCGAGTTCGGCCAGACCGCGGGCTTCGGCGATTACGACAATCACCAGGAGGTCGCGACCCTGGTCGGAATCCACTACACCAGAAGCCGCGAGACGGCGCAAGGCCAGCCGGCGATCGACGATTTCGAGAACAGCCAGATCCGTCTGTCCGACGGCACCTTGCTGTTCAGCCCCGATCCGTTCGGCACCGGCGGCAAGGTCGAGCGGGCGACCTACCAGATGGTGGCGGTCAATGCCGGCATCAAATATCGCGGCTTCGCGCTGGAGGGCGAATATTATTTCCGCTGGGTCGACGATTTCGACGTCATCGGCACGATCCCCGTCACCGAGCTCTACGACGACGGCTTCTCGCTGCAGGCGTCGGCCATGGTCCTGCAGAACCGGGTTCAGGCCTACACGACCTATTCGCGAATCAACGGCCAATATGGCGACCCGACGGAATTCTCGATCGGGGTCAACATCTTCCCGTTCCGCAGGCGCGAGGTGCGCTGGAACTTCCAGGCGCTCAGGCTCGATCACTCGCCGGTGGGCGGGTCCTCGCTGCCGATGGTCGTCGGCGGCAACGGCTGGGTGTTCTCGAGCGACTGGATCGTGGCGTTCTAGGGCGCGCGCGATGAAACGGATCGAGGCCGGGCTTGAGCGGGTGCTGTTCGCGTCGCGCTGGCTGGCGGCGCCGATCTATGTCGGGCTGGTCTTCTGCCTGATCATGCTCCTGGTCGTCTTCGCGCGCTATCTGTTCTGGATCGGCGCGCAGATCTTCACGCTCTCGCTCCACCAGGCCGCGGTGGCGGTGCTCGCCTTCATCGATCTGGCGCTGATCGCAAACCTGCTGCTGATCGTCATCTTCGTCGGCTATGAAAGCTTCGTCTCGCGGCTCGACGTCGAGCATGACGACCGGCCGAGCTGGATCGGCGAGGTCGGCTATTCGGGGCTCAAGATAAAGCTGCTCTCGTCGCTCGTCGCGATCACCGCGATCGACCTGCTCAAGGCGTTCATGGAGATACAGAGCGACGAAGGGCACCCGCCGCACGAGCTGCGCTGGCTCGTCGGCATCCACCTCACGCTACTGGCGACCTTGGTCCTGTCATCGCTGGGAAACTGGCTGAACGGCGACACCGACGGCCATCGCTGAGGGGACATAGGTCTGCGCGACGGTTTGGCTCACCAGGTCGTTGACCCGCGCGGTCACCGCCGCGGTCGCCCGGTCGAAGGCCGCCACGATCGAGGTGACGCGATTGGCGTCGGCGGGCTCGCGTGCGGCGACCGGCCATTCGCCGACGATCGCCCGGTCCGAGCGGCGGATCAGGCGGACATTGGCTTCGACCAGGGCTTCGGGCGCCTCTCCCCCGAGGTAGACGGCCTCGAATCGGCGCACGTCGACCGAGAGCGTGAAGTCGGGCCGGGTGATGTCGCCCGGACGCACCATCCGGACCGCCGGAGAAAGCCGGCCGAGCGACCGAATCATCGCACCGTCGAACAATTCCGATGCGGGGGCGACCCAGCGCGCATCGGCCACGTAGCTGAGGCTTGCGCCGGTGGCGGTGAGGATCCGGTCGCCCCGGCTCTCGGCTTCGAAGTCGGCGCCGGGATAGGAGACCAGGATCGAGCGGCCCCTTTCCGGCGCCGCCGCATCGGGTGCAGCCGCGGCCGCGTCGCCGAAGCGGTATAGCTCGGCGGGACGGCCGCCGCCGAGCAGGCCGCCGCAACCCGCCAGGGCCAGCGGAAGGAGGAGGATCAAGTGCTTCCGGGTCATCGCGGTATCTCCACTTCGCGGCCGCTGCCGCGCCCCAGCGTGCCGCGCGGATCGCGGCGGATGTCGGCGGTAAGCGCGCCGAGCGAATCGGCGGCACGCTGAACGGCGACGAGCGAGGCGTTGAGCTCGGGGATGGTCGAATTCGACACGTCGTCGACCGAGCCGTTGACCCGGCCGATCAGGGTGCGCGTCTCGGCCACGGTGCGCTGAAGCTCGGCCGCGCTCGCGTTGATGCGGGCGAGCACGCCGTCGCGGCCGCCGATCCCGCCGCGGATCGAGGTTGCGGTCGCCTGCATCTCCGCCGCCGCGCGGTCGAGCCGGGCGAAGGTCGATTCGATGTTGGCGAACATCTGCCTACGGGAGCGGAGCTCGCCCGACACCGCGGCGACGTCGTCGAAGGTGCGCGAGATGTTGGCGATGTTGCCGTCGGAGAGCAGCCGGTTGACCCTGGCGATCGCCTCGGCGCCGTCGGCGAAGAGCTGGGTGGCGTTCTCCATCGCGGCGGCGAGCCGGCCCTGCCGGGCGGGGATCACCGGCGGCCGGTCCCGACTCGCCTCGCGCAGCAGCGGGCGCTGGGGGGAGCCGGGCGTGATCTGCACATATTTGACCCCGGTAATGCCGAGCGACGCGGTCTCCGCGGCGGAATCGACCCGCACCGGCGTGCCGTGCTCGATCTGGATATCGGTCATCACCTTGTTCGGATCGCGCGGATCGAGCGCGATATGGGTGATCTCGCCGACCTTGATCCCGTTGAACTGGACCTCCCCGCCGCGGCTGAGGCCGCTCACCGGTCCGCGGAAATTGATCCGGTAATTGTCGTAGGTCTGGTTGAACTGGAACTGGGCGAGCCAGACGATTCCGATGAGAGCGCCGACCAGCAGGACGACGCTGACGATCCCGACCAGGGCGAAATTTGCTTCCCGTTCCATCAGTGCCGAGTCTCCCTCGCCTGGGCGCCCTGCGCGGCGCGTCCGCGCGGCCCCTGGAAATAGGCGCGGATCCAGGGATGATCGGATTGCTCGAGCTCGGCGACCGGCGCGGTCGCGATCACCCTCTTGTCGGCGAGCACCGCAACCCGATCGGTGATCGTGTAGAGCGTGTCGAGATCGTGGGTGATCAGGAAGACGGTGAGGCCGAGCGAATCGCAAAGGCTTCGGATCAGCTGGTCGAACTCGGCCGCGCCGATCGGATCGAGGCCGGCGGTCGGCTCGTCGAGGAAGAGGAGATCGGGGTCGAGCGCGAGCGCGCGGGCGATTCCGGCGCGCTTGCGCATGCCTCCGGAAAGCTCGGACGGCATCTGGTCGGCGACTCGCCCGTGCAGGCCCGCGAGCTTGATCTTGAGCCGCGCCAGCTCGGAGACGAAGGAATCGGGCAAATCGGTATGCTCGTGGATCGGCGCCTCGACGTTCTGGCCGACGCTGAGCGAGGAGAAGAGCGCGCCGCCCTGGAACATCACTCCGGCGCGGCGCTCGATCCCCGCCTCGGCGGCGGGATCGTGGACGTTTCGGCCGAACAGCTCGACCCGGCCGCCGTCGGGCTCCTTGAGGCCGAGGATGGTATTGAACAGCACCGACTTGCCGGTGCCCGAGCCGCCGACGACGCCGAGAATCTCGCCCCGGCGCACATCGAGGTCGAGATCGTCGTGGACCAGATGGTCGCCGAACGCGCTGCGCAGGCCCTTGACCCGGATCGGCGCGGGGGGGGCGGCCGAGGCGGTCACAGGCTCAGCTCCATGAAGATGACGGCGAAGATCGCGTCGAACAGGATGATGACGAAGATCGCCTGGACCACCGCCATCGTCACCCGCTCGCCGAGGCTTTCGACGTCGCCGCCGACCGAAAGGCCGTGGCGGCAGCCAGCCATGGCGATCAGGAAGGCGAGCAAAGGGACCTTGCTCATCCCGATCCAGAAATGGCGGACGGAGACCGTTTCGCGCATCCGCTCGAAGAAGAAGATCGGGCTCATGTCGAGCGCCAGCCAGCTGACGATCAGCCCGCCCATGATTCCGGCGACCATCGCCGCGAAGACGAGCAGCGGCATCATCAGCAGCATCGCCAGCACGCGGGGGATGACCAAAGCGTCGATCTCGCTGACCCCGATCACCTGCATCGCGTCGGTTTCCTGGTTCATCTTCATCGAGCCGATCTGCGCGGCGAAGCTCGAGGCGGAGCGGCCGGCGAGCAGGATCGCGGTGATCAGAACGCCGAACTCGCGAAGCACGGCGACTCCGACGAGCTGGACGGTGAAGACCGCGACCCCGAGCGAGGCGAGCAGATTGGTGCCGACCAGGGCGACGACGGCGCCGATGAAGAAGTTCATGACGAAGATGATCGGCAGGGCCGACGTGCCGGCGGATTCCATCGCGTGGACCAGGCTCACCGCGCGGACCTGGCCGGGGTGGCGGATCGCCCGGCCGAGCGCGCAGACGACCTGGCCGGCGAAAATCGAAGCGCGCCACGCCTCTTCCTTGAAGGCGAAAAGCGCCCGGCCGATCCCGGCGAAGAAGTGAAGCAGGCCGGTGGAGCGTTGCTCGCGGGCCGCCTGCTCGTCGACCGCCGGACGGACCAGCTCCATCAGGCGGGCAAGGTCCGGGCGCGCGGCGGCGATCGCCCTCTCCAGCCCCGCCGGGGCCGAGCGAAGCATGGCATAGGCTCCGGCGGTATCGACCCTGCCGAGACCGGAGAGGTCCAGGCGCAGCCCTTCGGCCTCCGGGGGAAGCGCTTCGCCGAAGCGCGCCGCCTCGGCCCCGAGCGTCAGCGACGTCCAGTCGCCGGCGAGCGCCACGGTTTGGCCGGCGCCGGTCGCCACGATCCTGTAGGAAGCCGAGTCCATGCGCGCCTTTGCTCCGGTCGCGCAACAGTGCGGGCAAGCGAGCCTGCATGCCCATCAGGGTTAACCCGCGAATCTCGGGGCGATCGTCCGGGCAACCGGGATTAGGAGCCGGGGGTCTCCTCGAGCCATGCGCTACAAGACCTGGAATGCCCGGCGAAACCAGGTCTGTTTGTGGCTAGAGGCTCAGCCCGTTCCAGAGCAATTTGGCGCCCGCGACGACCATCAAGGCGTAGACCAGTGGGTAGAATCGTTCGGGCGAAACCTTGCGGATCAGCCACACGCCGGCCAGGGCGCCGAAGATGGCGAAGGGGAGAAGAGCGAGGGCCGCCAGAGCGTTGGGCCGGGTGAACTGGCCGAGCGCGGCATAGGCGGGGACCTTGATCCAGTTGAGCGCGGCGAAGAAGATCGCGGTCGTGCCGACGAAGGTGTCTCGCGGCAGGCGGCGCGGCATCACCCACATCTGGAAGGGCGGTCCGCCGGCATGGGCGATCTGGCTGGTGAAGCCGGTGGCGATTCCGAACAGGGCGCCGACCCAGCCGGGCGAGCGCGACGAGGCGGCGATCTTGCCGCCCCGCTCGGCCCACAGGCGGTAGAGGCCGAAGAGGAGCGAGATCGCGCCGACCGAGACGAGGATGCCGTTCGAGGAGACGGAGGCGGCCAGCCACCAGCCGATGACGACGCCCGCGACCGCCCCGGGCAGCATCACCGCGAGCACATAGCCGTCCCAGCTCTTGCGGAAGGCGGCGACCGAGACGGCGTCCTGGACGATCAGGATCGGAAGCAGGATCGCCGCGCCCTGAACGGGGTCCATACCGAGCGCGATCAGCGGCATGGCGAGCGCGCCGAGACCGGAGAAGCCGCCCTTGGCGAGGCCGATCAGAAGGACCGCGGGAATCGCGAACAGGTAGAAGGCGGGATCGGTCGGCATTGGCGCCTCAACGAGATTGGATCCTAATCGGCGTGGGCTCAGCCGCCATTGCGAGGAGCGTCGCGACGAAGCAATCCAGCGGCCTCGGAGTCAGCGCTGGATTGCTTCGCTACGCTCGCAATGACGACGAAAAAATTGGGGACCGTCCCCGATTTCAGCCGATGCTCGCCCGCTCCAGCCGGGGCGAGAGCAGGTGGACGATCGCCAGAGCGACGAAATAGGCGCTTCCGGCGACGACGAAGATCGGCGTGTAGCTGCCGATCTTGTCGAGGATCTGGCCGGTGTAGAGGGTGAAGATCATGCCCCCCACCGCGCCGACCGTTCCGCCGATCCCGATCACAGAGCCGACCGCGCTTCGCGGGAAGAGGTCGGAGGGCAGGGTATAGAGGTTGGCGGAGAAGGCCTGGTGCGCCGCGGTCGCGATTCCGATCACCAATACGGCGACCCACAGATCGTCATAATATTGGGCGAAGTAGATCGGGGTCACCGCGAAGGCGCACAGCAGCATCGTCATCTTGCGGGCGAAATTGACCGTCTTTCCGGCCTTGATCATCCGCGACGAGGCCCAGCCGCCGGCGACCGAGCCGATGTCGGACAAAAGGTAGATGGCGACGAGCGGCGGGCCGAACTGGAGGATGTTGAGCTGGTAGCGGACGGCCAGGAAGCCCGGCAGCCAGAACAGGAAGAACCACCAGATGGGATCGATGCAGAACTTGCCGAGCGCATAGGCCCAGGTCTCGCGCTTGGCGGCGATCCGGCGCCACGGCAGCGGAGTCACCGGATCGACCGGATCCTGCTCGATATAAGCGAGCTCGGCCGCGGAGACCCGTTTGTGCTCCCGCGGCCGTCTATACATGGCGAGCCAGGCGATCACCCAGACCGAGGTGGCGATTCCGGTGATGACGAAGGCGGCCCGCCAGCCATAAGCGACGACCAGGAAGGGCACCACGAGCGGCGTGACGATCGCGCCGATGTTCGCGCCGGCGTTGAACAGGCCGATGGCGAAGGCGCGCTCCTTCACCGGAAACCATTCGGTCACCGCCTTGATGCCGGCCGGGAAGTTGCCCGCCTCGCCGATGCCGAGGCCGAAGCGGACCATCGCGAACTGGGTGACGCTGTGAACCCCGCCATGGGCGATATGGGCCAGAGTCCAGATGACGAAGGCGGCCGCGTAGCCGAGCCGGGCGCCGATCAGGTCGACGATCCGGCCGAAGCCGATATAGCCGATGGCGTAGGCGGTCTGGAACCAGAAGACGACGTTGGCGAAGTCGAGCTCGCTCCAGCCGAGATCGGCCGAGAGCGTGGGCTTGAGCACGCCGAGCATCTGGCGATCGATGTAGTTGATGACCGTGGCGAGGAAGAGCAGGCCGACGATCACCCAGCGATAGCGTCCGACTCGCGCGGCCGCCCCTTGAACCGCGCCATTGCCTGCGTCCGACATGATCTTCTTCCCCCTTATTCCGGCTCGGCGGCGACCAGGCGGCACGCGACCGTGAGCCCGTCGCGGAACCGCGCCTCGACACTCTGGCCCGGATGGGCGCGATGGACGCCGGTGACCGCGCCGGACGATATCCACTGGCCGGGCTCCAGGGCGATGCCGCGCCGGGCCATCAGCTCGAACAGGAAGCGCGCCGCGCCGACCGCTCCGTCGGGAAAGGCGGAGGCGCGGCCGCGGCCGGCCTCGACGCCGTCGATCAGGGTCGAAACCTCCCAATCCTCGAAGCCGCTCTTGCGCCAGTCCGGAATCTCGGGGCCGATGACGAGGCCGTTATTGTTGCCGAAATCGGAGACCACGGCGATCGGCCCGATTTCGTTGATCGCGGCGAGCGGCGAGCTCGCGATTTCGATCCCGGCATGAACGGCGTCGATCAAGTCCGCGGTCTCGGCCAAAGTGAATGTGGTTTTGCCCTCGGGAGGCGCGGCGCCGATCCGCAGCAGAAATTCGGATTCGCCGGCGGCGAAGCCCTCCGCGAAGACCGGCATCTCGAGCGAGGGCGTATTTTGCGAGGCGACCGCGCGGGCGAAGATCGGGCCGCCGAGCCGGTCCGTGCCGTAAAGTTCGGTAAGGGGCGGGAGGATTCGGCCGACCTTCCAGCCGATCGCCGGCCGCCCCCAGGCGGCGATCGCCTGGTCCTGGATGGCATAGGCCTCGTCGAGCGAAGCGGGGAGATCGCCGGGATAGGATCGGAGCCCCGACGCCGCGCGGCGCGCCGCGAGGAATCGGCCGGCGATCCGGCTGCTGTCGTCGATCAGGCTCAATCCCGCTCTCCAGGTGCTTTTCTTTCAGGGCTAACGGAAACCGGTGTCATAAGCAACGGGGTCCGGCGGGATCAAAGCGTGACGCCGCGCTTCCAGATGGCGATGTCGCGCTCGCCGCTGCGTTCGGCGGCGGTTTCGGCGCCCGAGGCGATGGCGGCGATGCGGGCGACGAGCGCCTCCTCCGCCGCCTCGAATCCTTCGGCGAGCACGCTGCCGGCGTCGAAATCGATCCAGCCGGGCTTGCGGGCGGTGAGCGCGCTGTTGGTGGCGATCTTCACCGTGGGGACCGGGAAGCCCATCGGCGTGCCGCGGCCGGTGGTGAACAGGATCATGGTCGCGCCGGCCGCGGCGAGGGCCGTCGAGGAGACCGCGTCGTTGCCCGGCGCTTCCAGGATCGTCAGGCCCTTGCGGCGAAGCCGCTCGCCGTAGCGCAGAACGTCGGACACCGGCGCGCGCCCCGCCTTCTGCACCGCTCCCAGGCTCTTCTCCTCGAGCGTGGTGATCCCGCCGGAGATATTGCCCGGGGAAGGGTTCTCCGACACCGGCTGTCCGTGGGCGATGAAGTAGCGCTTGAAGTCGTTGACCAGGCCGACGAGCCGATCGAACGTCGCGCCGTCGCGCGCCCGCGCCATCAGCAATCGCTCCGCGCCGAAAATCTCGGGGATTTCCGTCAGGATGGCCGATCCGCCCGCGCCGATTACCCGGTCCGCCAGGCGGCCGACGAGCGGGTTGGCGGTGAGACCGGAAAAGCCGTCGGAGCCCCCGCACTTCAGGCCGACGGCCAGCTCGCCGAGCGCGACCGGCTGGCGCGTCGCAAGCGCGGCGCGGGCGGCGAGGGCCTCGACGGCGGCGAGACCGGCCTGGATCTCGTCCTCCTCGCTCTGCGCGCGAAGCGTCCGCACCCGGCCGCGCAGCGACTCGGGAATTTCCTCCAGCAGCCGGTCGAGCTGGTTGGATTCGCAGCCGAGGCCGATCAGCAGCACGCCGCCTGCATTGGGGTGGCAGGCGAGCGCCGCGAGCAGGGCGCGCGTTCCATCGAGGTCTTCGCCGAGCTGGGAGCAGCCGTGCGGGTGGCCGAAGGCGTAGACTCCGTCGACCGTGCCGGCGTGGCGGGCGTGGGCGATGGCGGCGATCCGGTCGGCGGTGCGCGCGACGCAGCCGACCGTCGGCAGGATCCAGATCTCGTTGCGCGTGGCGACCCGGCCGTCCGGCCGCCGATAGCCCATGAAGCGGGTTTCGGTGTCGGGCGTGATTGCCGCGATGGGCGCTGGCTCGAAAGCATAGCCCTCGACGCCGCCGAGCAGGGTCGCGAGATTGTGGCTGTGGACGTGCTGCCCGGCGCGAATCGGCTGGGTCGCCCGGCCGATCGGCGATCCGAATTTCCGAACCGTCGCGCCGGCCTCCAGATCGGCGAGCGCCACCTTGTGGCCGGTGGGAACCGCCTCTGCGATCGGCAGGGATTCGACCCGCTCGCCCGCCGCGAGATCGCGCAGCGCCACGGCGACGTCGTCGCCCGGATCGAGCTTCAGCAGGGCCGGCGCATCGGCCGGAAGAGGATCGGCTTGTGACATTGGGAAACCGGTGTCAGACTAATCGCGCTCGCCTAATCGGGCAAGCACGCGCTAATCCGGCGGGCGGAGTTTCAGGCTTGAGCAAGAACGACACCCAAAATGGCGGCAGCCGGACGCCGAAGCCGACGATCAACGACGTCGCGCGCCTCGCGGGAGTCTCCAAAAAGACCGTCAGCCGGGTGATCAACCGCTCGCCCCTGCTCAACGAGGAGACTCGCGAGAAGGTCGAGAAGGTGATCCGCGAGGTCGGCTACGTGCCCAATCCCCAGGCGCGCGCGCTCGCGCTTGGCCGCAACTTCCTGATCGGGCTGATCCACGACAATCCCAACGCCCAGATGGTGCTGAACATGCAGCAGGGCATATTGGAGGCGCTGCAGGGCACCGAGTTCGAGATGGTCGTTCGCCCGGTCGACCGCAACAGCACGATGATGCTGGAGGACGTGCGCCATTTCCTCGAGCGGCAGCGCCTGTTCGGAGTCGTGCTTCTGCCGCCGATCAGCGAGAACGACGCGCTGGCGCGCCTGTGCGACGAGGTCGGCTGCCGCTATGTGCGGATGGGCTCGGCCCAGCTCGACGACGACGATCACATGGTCGCCTCGAACGATCGCGAGGTGGTGCGCGAGGCGACCGCGCACCTGATCCAGCAGGGCCACCGGCTGATCGGCCTGATCGAGGGGCCCGACGGCTTCCGCTCTGCGCGCGAACGGCGGCTGGGCTTCGAGGACGCGCTGAAGGCCGCGGGCATAAAGCTGCCGCGAAGCCTGATCGCCGGAGGGAATTACACGTTCGAGACCGGGGTCACGGCCGCGGGCCGCCTGCTCGATCTCTCGCCGCGGCCGACCGCGATCTTCGCCTCCAACGACGAAATGGCCGCGGGCGTCATCTTCGCCGCCCGCGAGCGGGGAATCGCCGTGCCCGACGAGCTTTCCGTGATCGGCTTCGACGACACGCCGATCGCGGCCCATATCTGGCCGCCGCTCAGCACCGTGCGATGGCCGATCGTCTCGATGGCCCGCGCCGCGGCGCGCAAGCTGGTGTCCGACATGGTCGGCGGGCTCGGCGAGCAGCCCGCGATGCTGCCCTCCCGCCTGATCCACCGCGCCTCCGTCGCGCCGCCGCCATCTTAGGATCGCCTTGCCCGACTCGCTGACACCGGTTACCGCTGTCGCCAAAGCTTTGGAGAAGACGATGTTCGAGAGGACCTATTACGCCACCCATCCGGACATGATGGAGTGCGTGTCGAACGAGGAATTGCGCGACCGCTATCTGATCCAGGACCTGTTCCGCGAAGGCGAGTGCGTGCTCAACTACACCCATGCCGACCGCTTCGTGATCGGCGGCGTGGCGGTGGGCGCGACTCCGGTGAAGCTGCCCGCGCAGACCGAGCCGGCCTCGGCGGCCGGTCATCCCCTCCTCGAGCGGCGCGAGCTGGCGATCGTCAATGTCGGCAAGGCCGGCGGCAAGGTGACGGTCGACGGCGAAACCTTCGATCTCGGCAACAAGGACTGCGTCTACGTGACGATGGGCGCGAAGGACCTGACCTTCGAAGGGGAGGGCGCGCGCTTCTATCTCGCCTCCTGCCCGGCGCATAAGGCCTGCACCACGCGAAAGCTCTCGATCGGCGAGGCCAATGCGCTCGAGCGCGGCAGCCTCGAGGAATCGAACGAGCGGACCATCTACCAGCTCGTCATCCCGGGCGTCTGCGACAGCGCGCAGCTGGTCATGGGCCTCACCGTGCTCAAGCCCGGCAGCGTCTGGAACACGATGCCGCCGCACATTCACGAGCGCCGCAGCGAGATCTATTTCTATTTCGAGCTCGACGATCTCGACAAGGACCGGGTCTTCCACTTCATGGGCGAAGGCGAGGCGACGCGGCATCTGGTGGTCAAGAACGAGGAGGCGGTGATCTCGCCGGTCTGGTCGATCCACATGGGAAGCGGCACCAAGGCCTATGCCTTCATCTGGGCGATGGCCGGGGAGAACCAGGACTATACCGACATGAACGTCCTCGACATCTGCCAGTTGGCGTGATGGCCGCAGCGCTCGCCATCTCTCCTTCCGTCATCCCCGCGAAAGCGGGGATCCAGCTTCTCTTCGGGAATCGCTTTCGAGGCAAAAGCGGGATTCCCGCTTTCGCGGGAATGACGAGAGAAAGCTGACATGACCAATCTCTTCGATCTTTCCGGCAGGGTCGCCATCGTCACCGGCGCAAACACCGGCATCGGCCGGGCGATCGCCGTGGCTCTGGCCGAGGCCGGAGCGGACGTCGCCCTGGCCGGCCGCTCGCGCGCCGAGGAGACGGCGGAGCAGGTGCGCGCGGCCGGGCGCCGCGCCGCGTTGATCGACGCCGACCTTTCGACTTCCGCCCCCGTGCAAGCGGTTGTCGAAGAGACGCTGGCCGCGCTCGGCGGGCTCGACATCCTCGTCAACAATGCGGGCATCATCCGCCGCGCGGACGCGACCGAGTTCAGCCAGGAGGATTGGGACTCGGTGATCGACACCAATTTGAAGTCGCTCTTCTTCCTGTGCCAGGCGGCGGGCCGGCACATGATCGCGCAGGACAGCGGCAAGATCGTCAACATCGCCTCTTTGCTGAGCTTCCAGGGCGGGATCCGCGTGCCGAGCTACGCGGCGGCCAAATCGGGCGTCGCCGGGCTGACCAAGGCGCTCGCCAACGAATGGGCGGGCAGGGGCGTCAACGTCAACGCGATCGCGCCGGGCTATATCGCCACCAACAACACCGCCGCGCTCCAGGCCGACGAGACCCGCAACCGCCAGATCCTCGAGCGAATCCCGGCCGGACGCTGGGGCGATCCCAAGGACATTGCCGGCGCCGCGGTGTTCCTCGCCTCCCCGGCGGCGGACTATGTGAACGGCCATATCCTCGCGGTGGACGGGGGATGGCTGGGCCGCTGATCGACCGGCGCTCGGCGATCGCCGGGCTTGCCGCGGCGCCGCTGCTGATGGCGCAGCGCGCGCCTGGCGGGGTCGAGACGTTCCTCGGCATTCGCTATGGCCGGGCGGAGCGCTTCCGGGCGCCCCGACGCGTCTCCGATCCGCCGCTCGGCGCCTACGGCCCCTCCTCGCCGCAGCAAGGTCAGGCCGGAGGCGAGGATTGCCTGTTCCTCAACGTCTGGACTCCGGAAGGAGCGGCCGGATCACCGGCAAACGGCCGCGCCCCACGCGCCCGTTTACCGGTGATGGTCTACTTCCACGGCGGCGCCTATTCGAGCGGCAGCGCGAACAGCCCGTTGCTCGACGGCAGGCATCTCGCGGCGCGGGGCGATGTCGTTGTGGTCACGGTCGGGCACCGGCTCAACGTCTTCGGCTATCTCTATCTCGCCCGGCTCGATCCGCGCTTCCCCGACAGCGGCAATGCCGGGCAGCTCGACCTGATTCTGGCCCTGCAATGGGTGCGCGACAATATCGCCGCTTATGGCGGCGACCCGGGCAAGGTGACGGTGTTCGGCCAATCGGGCGGCGGCGCCAAGATCGCGACTCTGATGGGCACGCCGGCGGCGCGGGGCCTCTTCCATCGCGCGGCGACGATGAGCGGTCAGCAGGTGACGGCGTCGGGGCCGCTGCACGCAACCGAGCGGGCGCGCGTGTTCATGGCCGCCGTTGGCGCTCGGACCGCCGACGATCTGCTCGCCATGCCGGCCACACGCTTGGTCCAGGGGCTCGCCGCGACCGACCCCTATCTCGGCGGCGGCATCTACATGGGGCCGGTGCTCGACATGAAATGGCTGCTCCGCCATCCCTTCTGGCCGGACGCCAATCCGCAGGGCAACGCGATCCCGATGATGCTCGGCAACACGCATGACGAGACGCGCGCTTTCTATCGCCCGGATCACCCGAAGATCGCCGGCCTGTCGTGGGACAATATCGCCGAGCGCATCGGCCCGGAGCTGCGCATCGACGCGCTGCCGGAATGGGTGGTGGCCGAATATCGGCGCCTGTTTCCCGCCTATCGGCCGGAGGAGATCTTCTACGGGGCGACCACGGCGGGGCGGAGCTGGCGCGGGCAGGTGATCGAGGCCGAGGCGCGCGCCGAGGCGGGCGTCCCCGCTTATGTCTACCAGCTGGACGAGCCCTCGCCCGCGCCGCACGGCTCGGACATCCCGCTGGTCTTCGGCACTTATGCCGATCCGCGCGCCCGGCCGGTCAGCGAGGCGATGATGGCCGCTTTCCTGCGCTTCGCCCGGACCGGCAACCCGGGCTGGCCGGCCTACACCTTGCCGGCGCGGCGAACGATGATCTTCGGCCGCAATCCGCACGTCGCGGGCGACCCCCGCCGCGCCGAGCGCGAGCTGTTCGCGCGCATCCCCTACATCCAGCCCGGGACCTAGCGCCGCATCTCCGCGTCGCGCGCCGTGGTCGGCTGCTGGATGAAGTCGTCGCGCTGGCCTGGATAGCGGCCGGAGCGCGGCTCCATGGTGTCGAGGTTCCAGTCTGCCTCGACGAACGGGGCGCGCGTCACCTCCTGGTGCGGGTAGCCGCCGACCTCGCTGTCGTCGTCGATGATGTGCCCGCGGCCCTCGGCGACGTCGAAGATGATCCGGATGTCGTGCGCATCGCGGTCCCACGGGCGGGCGCCGGCGAAACGCAGCACGTGGGTCTCGACCTGGTTGGCGGGGAGGACGGCGAGGCCTTCAGGCCAGACCGGGGGCCGGGCCGTCTCGATGATCCGCGCCCTGCTGGTCGTGTAGCGCCCGATCATCGGCAGGGGCCGGCCCTGGCGGTCGACGGCGATGTTGTCGCGGCCGTGATAGATGAGGTCTCCGACTCCGCCGATGGTCAGGAAGGCGATGTCGTCGCGGGTCGAAAAACCGCCGCGCAGCACGTTGCCGACCGCGCTCAGCATCCCGTCCTGGTGCGGATGGTCGCCCCATTCGAGGTCCATCAGATTGTAGTGGATCGCCTGAGCGCCGGGATCGAAGATCAAATTGTTGACCACCGCCGCCTGGACTCCGCCCTTCAGCAGCGGGGAGCGCTCCATATTATGGGCGTAGACATTGCGGTAGATGAGGATTCCGGTCGCGTTGTCGTGGATCAGCGAGCCTTTGCTGTGCTCGCCCTTGGGATGGCTCGAATCGGCGAGGCCCTCGGCCAGCAGATTGTAGGAAAAGGTGATGTCGTGGCTGGTGCCGCGCCGCCATTCCTCCGGAGTCGCGCCGGTGAAGCGCGGACCCGAGGCGGAGAGGTTCTCGTCCAGCGCCCAAGTCATCGTGCAATGATCGACGATCACGTTCCACGCGCCGACCGTGGAGAGGGCGTCGGCCTCCCAGCCGCTGCGCCGGGCGCGGCCCGAGGCTCCGGTTCGGATTCGGATGTGGCGGACGACGACGTCGTGGGTGCGGATGTCCATGCCGCCGCGGATGAAGGTGATTCCGGGCGACGGCGCGGTCTGGCCTGCGATGGTGAGGAAGGGCTCGGTGATCTCCAGCGTGGCCAGCCCCATGTCGATCACCCCGCCGACCTCGAACACGACAATTCGCGGGCCCCGCGCCTCGACGGCGGCGCGGAACGAGCCGGGGCCGCTCGAATCGAGGTTGGTCACGCGGATGATGCGCCCCCCGCGGCCGCCCGCAGTTTGCGCAGCCCAGCCCGCGGCGCCGGGAAAGGCCTGGGCGAAGCATGGCGCGGCGCACAGCCCGCAAATGACCAGAATCAGGACTTGCAGGCGGGACATCGGAACCTCCGGATCGGCTGTCTTGACACGAGGATGACAAGCGCTCAAAGTCTTATGACACCGGTTACTCTACTGGGGAACCGAAAAGGCGACTGCGGCAAACGCGGCACCGGGGAGAGGGAAAAGGCGGGTCATCCGATCGGTTCACTCCTCACACGTGCTCTTTGTGCGCGGGCTTTTTTCGGCTCGTTTAGACACCGGTGTCAGACAATGGGGGGAGCGCCTCTGCGCTCTGTTTGGAAGGACCGGACATGACTTCGAGACTGGATATCACGCAGCGCAAGCGAATCATTGCCGGCCTGTTCGGCGCCGCATCCGTGCTCGCGATCGCCGGCGCGCCCCAAGCCGCTTCGGCCCAGGAGACGCTGGCCCAGAACGACAGCGCCCAGCCCTCAACGACCCCGCCCGCTCCGGACGCGCAGACCGCCGAGAACGAAGAGCCGGCGATCGTCGTCACCGGCTTCCGCCAGTCGCTTCAGGCCGCGCTCGGCGCCAAGCGCAACGACAACGGAATCGTCGACGTGATCGTCGCCGAGGACATCGCCGATTTCCCGGACACCAATTTGGCCGAGTCGCTCCAGCGCATCCCCGGCGTGGCGATCGACCGCGACGCGGGCGAGGGGCGCCAGATCACCGTGCGCGGCCTCGGCGGCGACTTCACCCGGGTCCGCCTCAATCAGCTCGAGGCTCTGGCGACGACCGGCGGCACCGACAGCTCGGGCGGCGCGAACCGAAGCCGCGCCTTCGATTTCAACATCTTCGCTTCCGAGCTGTTCAGCCGGCTGACGGTTCGCAAGAGCCCGTCGGCGGAGGTCGACGAAGGGTCGCTCGGAGCGACCGTCGACCTGCAGACCGGCCGCCCGTTCGACTATCGCGACGGCTTCGTCATGTCGATGAGCGGCCAGATGGGCTATAACGATTTGTCGAACAGCTGGGACCCGCGCGGCGCCTTTCTGATCGCGGACACCTTCATGGACGGCCGGCTCGGAGTCCTCTTCTCGGCCGCCTACAGCAAGCGCAGCCTGCTCGAGGAGGGATTCAGCTCGGTCCGCTGGGACGCCGGCACCAGCGTCGGCGGCTTCTGCTCGCCGGTCGGCCACGTTCCGCTCAACCCGACGACGGGCGGCGCCAATTGCGGCAACGCTCCCAACATTCCCGGCTTCACCGCCGGCACGCGCCTGCCCAACACGCCGACCAACCAGGCCGAATATGACGAGGCGAGCCTCGCCACCAACGTCCATCCGCGCCTCCCACGCTACGGCCGCCTGACTCACGAGCAGGAGCGGATCGGCCTCACCTTCGCTCTCCAGGCCGAGCCCTGGGAGGGCGGACGCTTCACCGCCGACGTCCTCTACGCCGATCTCAATTCGACCCGGCAGGAGGACTTCCTCGAGGCGATCTCGTTCAGCCGCACGGCGGCGCAGGGCGGCAAGCCCCAGACCAGCGTGGTCCAGGCGGAATATGATTCCAACGGCCAGCTGCTCTACGGCGTCTTCAACGGCGTCGACATCCGCTCCGAATCCCGCTTCGACGAGCTCGAGACGACCTTCTGGCAATATCAGCTTCAATGGGACCAGCAGCTCACGGACCGGCTGCGCTTTTCCTGGCTGGCCGGCCATTCGAGCTCCGACTTCAACAATCCGGTCCAGACGACGACGACGCTCGATGCGCCGAACGTCAACGGCTACACGATCGACTTCCGCCAGAGCCGCGGCCAACCGACCATCACCTATCCGTTCGATCCGACCAGCACGGGCGGGCCGCTGACGATCATCGGCACCCCGCCGGGAGTCACTCCGGCGCAGATCACGCCGTCGGAAATCCGGATCCGCCCGCAAGGGGCGAGGAACGAGTTTACCACCTTCCGCGGCGACGTGGCCTGGGATTTCGTTCCCGACCGGTTCACCGTGAAGGGCGGCTTCTTCTACCGCAATTACGATTTCAGCACGTTCGAATTCCGCCGCGTCAACCAGAGCGACACCATCCTGGCGCTTCCGGCGGGTACGTCGCTCGCTTCGGTGACCAGCCTGGTCACCGGCTTCGGCAGCGGTCTCGGCCTCCACGGCGGCACGCCGACCAGCTGGCTGATCCCGAACCTCCCGGCGATCGCCCAGCTCTACAACATCTACTGCAACTGCCTTCAGTCCGGCGCCGCCGGCGGCCCGGGCGATTTCACGCTGTCGAGCGTCACCAACGGCAATGCGCGCGGCAACAACCGCGCCGTCCGCGAGGAAGATACCGGCGCCTACGCCCAGTTCGACTTCCGCACCGAGCTGTTCGGCCGGCCGCTGCGCGGAAATCTCGGCCTGCGCTACGTCAGCACCGACGTTCGCGCCGCCGGCTACCAGGCGCTGGGCGGCGGCACGCTGACGGTCGTCAATCGCAGCTACGACGATTGGCTCCCGTCGGCGAACGTGGCGATGGACGTCACCCACGATTTCGTCATCCGCCTCGCCGCCGCCAAGGTGATGGCGCGCCCGCAGCTCGGCAACCTCTCGCCGGGCGGCTCGATCAACACCACCGGCCAGCTGTCGATCACCACCGGCAACCCGCTGCTCGATCCGTTCCGCGCGACCACGCTCGACGCCAATTTCGAATGGTATTTCGCTCCGGAATCTTTGCTGTCGGTCGGCCTCTTCTACAAGGATATCGGAACCTACATCCAAACGCTGAGGACCGAGATCCCCTTCAACCAGACCGGCCTGCCGCTGAGCCTGCTGCCGGCCAACTTCACCGGCAACGAGCTGTTCCTGGTCACCGCTCCGATCAACACCGACGGCGGACCGCTCAAGGGCTTCGAGGTCAATCTCCAGGCGCCCTTCCGCTTCCTTCCGGGCCTGCTTCACAATTTCGGGACGATCCTCAATTTCACCTATGTCGAATCGTCGATCGATTATGTCGCGTCGGCCACCAGCGCGACGATCATCCACGACGACCTCGTCAACCTGTCGCCGCGCAGCTGGAACGCCACGCTCTATTATGACGACGGCCGCTTCCAGATCCGCGGCTCGCTCGCCTATCGCAGCGACTATCTCCAGCGAGTGCCGGCGCAGAACGTCGTCAACGACGTCGAGGGCAAGAACTCGACGCTGAACGTCGACGCATCGGCCTCGTACCAGATCACCGACGCGATCACTCTGACGGCCGAGGCGATCAACCTGACCGACGAGTTCAATGACCAGTTCGTGGATCGCGACCGCAACAGCCCGTCGGTGATCCACCATACGGGCCGGCAATTCTACATCGGTGCGCGCGTCCGCTTCTAGGGCGGGCGCCGGGGGAGGGCGCATGCGCACCGCGTTCTCCCTCATACCCCTGCTTCTCGCCTGCGCGCCCGCGGCGGCGCAGACCCTTGCCTTTCCGGGGGCGGAAGGCGCGGGGCGCTTTTCCGCCGGGGGACGCGGCGGGGCGGTGCTTCGAGTCACCAGCCTCGACGACAGCGGGCCGGGGAGCCTGCGCGCGGCGGTGGAGGCGCACGGCCCCCGAACGATCCTGTTCGACGTCGCCGGCACGATTCGGCTCGCCTCGGACCTCGTCGTGCGCGAGCCGCGGGTCACCATCGCCGGCCAGAGCGCGCCGGGCGGCGGAGTCGCGATCGCCGACGCGACCCTGATCGTCGACGCCGACGACGTCGTCATCCGGCACCTGCGCGCCCGCCGCGGCGACCGGACGCCGGGCGAGGGCGATTCGATCTGGGTGCGCGGCGGGCGGCGGATCGTCCTCGATCACGTTTCGGCCAGCTGGTCGATCGACGAGACTCTCTCGGCCTCGGCGCGCTACGACAATGGCGGCGGCTATTACGATCTTACCGTGCAATGGTCGCTGATCGCCGAATCGCTTCGCCGCTCCCACCACGCCAAGGGCGATCACGGCTATGGCAGCCTGATCCGGGGAGGGCGCGGGGCGCGGATCAGCTTCCACCACAACCTTTGGGCGCACCATGTCGCGCGCATGCCGCGTCCGGGCAACTATGCCGGTCCGGAGGCCGACCCCGAAGGGCCGCTGATGGAGTTCCGATCGAACCTCTTCTACAATTGGGGCCGCGGCTTTTCCGGCTACAATGAGGACGAGGCGACGCTGATCCGCTATTCGTTCATCGACAATGCCTATGTCGCCGGGCCGGACAGCGCGGGCGCGCTCGCCTTCCGAGAGAACGACCGCCTGGCCCGCGCCTGGTTCGCCGGAAACAGCATGAACGGGACGATTCCCGCCGATCCCTGGTCGCTCGTCGGGGGCCATATTCCGGACGGCTATCGCCTCGATGGACCGGTCGACGTCGCGGCGGTCGCCTCCGATCCGGCCGCTTCGGCCTATGAGCATGTGCTGACCCAGGCCGGCGCCTGGCCGCGCGACGCCGCCGACGCGCGCGTCGTCGAGAGCGTTCGCAGCCGCTCGGGCCATCACATCGACAGCCAGGGGGAGGTCGGCGGCTGGCCCGTTCTCGCGCCAGGCCGCGCCGAGCCGGACGGCGACGGCGACGGCATGCCCGACGCCTGGGAGCGGGGCCACGGCCTGGATTCCGCCCGAGCCGACGGCAATGCCGACCGCGATGGCGACGGCATGACCAATATCGAGGACTGGCTCGCCGAGCGGGCGGCCATGGCGATGCGATGAGGCGGCGCGATCTGCTCCTGGGCACGCTCGCCGCCGGCTTCGCCGCGAGGGCCGCGGGGCAGACTCCGCCGCCGGTCGCGCCGCGCGGGCGCGGCCTCGTTTTTGCCGAACCCGATCTGACGATCGATCTTTGGCCGGGAGGAGCGCCCGGCGCGCCGGCGGTGCCGCTGGTCGAGGAGGTGCGCGAGCGAAGCGCCGATCCGGCCTATAACGATCGCCTCGTTCTCAAGATCGCGCGTCCACGCATGGCCGTCTTCCGGCCCGCCAGGCCCAATGGCGCGGCGGTGCTGATCACGCCCGGGGGCGGCTATTCGTGGGTGGTGGTCGACAAGGAGGGCTATGAGATGGCCCGCCTCCTCGCCGCTCAGGGCATTACCGCCTTCGTGCTTTTCTACCGGCTGCCGGGCGAGGGCTGGGCTTCCGGACCCGATACGCCGCTCGCCGACGCCCAGCGCGCGATGCGCCTGATCCGCTACGGCGCGAGCGCCTTCGGAGTCGATCCGGAGCGGATCTGCGCGATGGGCTTTTCCGCTGGCGGCCATGTCTGCGCCGATCTGCTGACTCGCTTCGCCGCCTTGGTCTATGCGCCGGTCGACGAGGCCGACCGCCTGACCGCGCGTCCTGATGCCGCCGCGCCCATCTATCCCGTCATCTCGATGAGCGCGCCGACGGCCCACGCGGGCTCGCGGCGCAACCTGATCGGCGAGAATGCGGCGCCGGAGCTGGAGCGCGCCCATTCGCCGCACCTCAACGTGCCGGCCGATGCGCCGCCCTGCTTCCTGCTCCACGCCGAGGACGACAATTCGGTTCCGGTCGCCAACACCCTGATGCTCCGCGACGCGCTCAGGGCACGGAGCATCGCCACCGAGACCCATCTCTTCCCCGACGGCGGCCACGGCTTCGGCCTCAGGCTGGCGCGCGGGAAATCCGTCGAACACTGGCCCGACCTCTTCCTCGCCTGGGGCCGCTACCGGGGACTGTGGACATGATCCTTCGCCTGCTCGCCTTGCTCGCAATGCTGCTTCCGGCCGCCGCGCAGGCTCAGGACCGCGCCGAGATCGAGCGGACGATGCACCGTGCGACCCGGTTCATGGTCGAGCGCGTCGCCAATCATGGCGGCTATGTCTGGTCCTATCTGCCGGACATGTCGCGGCGCTGGGGCGAGATCGAGGCGCGGCCGTCGATGGTCTGGGTCCAGCCGCCGGGCACGGCGACGATGGGCCACCTGTTCCTCGACGCCTATCATGCGACCGGCGACGATTATTACTACCGTGCCGCCGCTTCGGCCGCGGACGCGCTGATCCGCGGCCAGCACCGCAGCGGCGGCTGGAACTATTTCATCGACTTTGCAGGGCCCCGCGACGCGCAGCAATGGTACGCCACGGTCGGCCGCAACGCGTGGCGGATGGAGGAATTCCAGCATTATTCGGACAATGCGACGTTCGACGACGCCGGCTCGTCGGAAGCGATGCAATTGCTTCTGCGCATGTATCTCGAGCGGCGCGAGGCGAAGTATCGCGCCCCGCTCGACCGCGCCATCGGCTTCGTCCTCAACAGCCAATATCCGATCGGCGGCTGGCCGCAGCGCTGGCCGCACGACGACCGCTGGCCGGGCTATGGCGACTACATCACCTTCAACGACGACGTCGCCGCCGAGAATATCCGCTTCCTGCTGATGGTCTATCAATCGCTCGGCGGGACGCGGGTGAAGGATTCGATCGTCCGGGCGATGAACGTCTTCCTCGTCACCCAGCAGGGCCAGCCGCAGCCGGGCTGGGGCCTGCAATATACGCTGGACCTCAAGCCCGCCGCCGCGCGCAGCTACGAGCCGCTGGCGCTCGTCACGCATACGACGGCGGCCAACATTCGCCAGCTGATGAACTTCTACCGCCTGACCGGCGACACCAAGTTCCTCGCGCGGATTCCCGAGGCGCTGGACTGGCTGGAATCGTTGCGCCTTCCCCCCGATCCGGCGCGGCGGGGCCGCGATTTCCCGACCTTCATCGAGATCGGCACGAACCGGCCGCTCTACGTCCATCGCCGCGGTTCGAACGTCGTCAACGGCGCTTATTATGTGGATTACAGCCCGGCGGGGACACTCGGCCATTACTCGGCCTACCGCTCGATCGACATCCCGGCGCTCCGCCGCGAGCTGGCCCGGCTTCGGGCGACCGACGCCGCCGCGCTGCAGCGCGCCTCTCCGCTGAACGCTCCGGGCAACGCGCCGCTGCCGCGCTATTTCGTCACCGAGCTGGACGCAGGATCGGACCTGAACGCCGCGGGGGGAGGCACGCCGGCGGAGGTCATCCGCGCGCTCAACGCGGAGGGCTGGTGGCCGACGCCTTTGCGCGCGACGAGCAATCCCTATATCGGGCCCGGCCCCTCGACGCCTATGCCGGGCGACTTCCGCTCCACCCATGTCGGGGATTCGAGCGACACCTCGCCCTACACGACCGACCGTCCCGTCACCGGCATCTCGACCGCCACCTACATCGCCAACATGGCCCGGCTGATCCGCGCGCTGGGGGAGCCGGGTCGGGTCGGGGAGCACTAGCCCGCCACACCCGTTCCCCGGCGAAGGCCGGGGCCCAGGAGCCGGAGGCTCTTTGCGAGGCTTTCGCCGCCGCAACCCGGCGAGCGCCGGGCCTGGACCCCGGCCTTCGCCGGGGCACGGTCGCGTCCGGCCTGGCGCCGGCGCGTGTCTTTCCGGCAACACCGGCAATATCGAGCGACGAATCGTGGCTCGGCAGCGACGGCGGAGAGCGCCCCTAGGGAGTTTCGGCCGGGGCCTCGGGACATTCACCGATGCGCTTGCGCGCCGCCAGCGTGGATCACTGCCCCACCATTAGTGGGGAACACAGATGAAAACGATCCTTCTGGCTTCGGCCGCACTGACTGCCTTCGCCGCGACCCCGGCCGCCGCACAAAACAACTTTTCGGGTTTCCGCGTCGAAGGGCGCCTCATGTACGATACGGTCTCGATCGAAGGAGACTATGCCGACACCGCCGGCGCGCTCCACGGCGAGAATGACGAGGACGGCTTCGCCTTCGGCGGCGAGCTTGGCTACGACTTCGCGCTGGGCCCGAACTTCACGCTCGGCGCCTATGCCGGGGTCGACTTCTCCGACGCCGATTTCTGCCAGAGGTTCAACGCCTACGACCAGGCCTGCATGGAGCTGAAGCGCAATTTGTATGTCGGCGTGCGCGCAGGTTACCAAGTCGGCAGCAGCACTTTGATCTACGGCAGGACCGGCTGGTCGAACGGCTCGGCCCATTTCGAGTTCAACGACGTCGACAACATCATTCCCGACACGCGCGACTCCGACAGCCAGAACGGCTGGCACTTCGGGCTGGGCATCGAGCAGAATTTCGGGAGCATGTTCTACGGCAAGCTCGAATATAACCGCACGGTCTACAGCGACGCCGACTTCACCAGCACGGCGCCGCCCTTCGCCTTGACCATCGACGGTTCGCGTTCGCAGTTCATCGGCGGCGTCGGCCTGAGATTCTAGCTTTTGCCCGCCCTTCCGCTTGTCTGGCGCTCGTGCGCCGGGCAAGAGGGAGGGATGGGGCGGATCCTTTGCTTCGGGGAATTGCTGCTGCGGCTGACGGCGCCGGGGCGCGAGCTGCTGCTGCAGAGCGGGCGGCTCGACGTCCATGTCGGCGGCGCCGAGGCGAACGTGGCGGTGGCCCTCGCGCGCCTCGGCCACGAGACGGCGATGGCCGGCCGCCTGCCCGACAATGCGCTTGGGGAGGCCGCCGCCGGCTATCTGCGCCGCCACGGGGTCTCGACCGCCGGCATCTCCACCGGTCCCGGCCGCATGGGCCTCTATTTCCTCTCGCCGGGCGCCGGCCTCAGGCCCTCGGACATCGTCTACGACCGCGAGGGCAGCAGCTTCGCGCTCGCCGGCTCCGGCGACTTCGATTGGAACGCGCTGCTCGAGGGCGTGGACCTTCTCCACCTCTCCGGAATCACGCCTGCGCTGGGCGAGAACAGCGCGAAGGCGGCGATCGCCGCGGCCGAGGCGGCGAAGGGCAGGGGCGTCGCAATCTCGTTCGACGGCAATTACCGCGCCCAGCTTTGGCAGCGATGGGACAGCGACCCGCAAGGCACTCTGACCGAACTGGTGGAAAAGGCCGACATCCTGTTCGGCAACCACCGCGACATCTCCCTGCTGCTCGGCCGCGACTTCAGCGGCGAGGGCGAGGCTCGGCGGCGCGAAGCCGCCGACGCGATGTTCGACCGTTTCCCCGGCCTCGACCTGATCGCCTCGACCGCGCGCCACGTGGCCGATGCCGACACCCACCGGATCTCGGCGCGAATCGATGGGCGGGGTGGCTCGGCGCAGACCGAGGAAGTCGTGGTCGCCGGCATCGTCGACCGGATCGGGGCGGGCGACGCCTTCGCGGCCGGCATTTTGCACGGCATGCGCACCGGGCTCGATCTCGAGGCTACCGTGAGGTCCGGCCTCGCGCTGACTTGCCTCAAGCACAGCCTCGCCGGCGACGCGAGCCTGTTCGGCCAGCGCGACATCGACGCCTTCCTGGCCGGGGAGCTCGACGTCCGGCGCTAGGCTGGATCGAGCTCAGCTTTCCAACCCCTCCCCCTGAGGGGGAGGGTAGGGTGGGGGTTTACGGCATCCGTGATTGTTCGACCACGCCCGAACCCCTCACCCCAACCCTCATGGGAGAGGGAGCAGTAGCGCATCAGCCCATTGACCGCCGGGCCGCCGGGGAGCCATGTTCACCCATGATCGACAGACGGCAATTCGGCAGCGGCGCCGTGGCCCTCGCACTCCTGGGCCTCGCCAGGCGCGGCCTCGCGCAAGCGCCCGGGGGAATCCCTCCCTATCGCAGCGAAGTTCCGGGCTACGGGTCCCTGGTCCCTGACCCCGCGGGCTATTTCGATCTGCCCGCCGGCTTTCGCTATTCGGTCGTTTCGACGCAGGGCGAGACGATGGACGACGGCTATTTCACGCCCGGCAAGTTCGACGGCATGGCCTGCTTTCCTCTGTCCGCGGGGCGCGTCGCTCTGGTCCGCAATCACGAGCTTGGCGTCGACGACCATCCGATCGGCCCGGCCCGCGGCCTCGCCAGCCTCGGCGAGCGGCTGAGCCGGTCGGCCTTCTACGACCGCGGCATCGACGGCTGGGTCCTTCCCGGCGGCACGAGCACGATCGTCTACGACACGAGGCGCGGCCGGCGCGAGCGCCACCATCTCAGCCTGGCCGGGACCGCGGTGAACTGCGCGGGCGGTCCCACGCCCTGGGGGAGCTGGCTGAGCTGCGAGGAGATCGTGATCGGCCGCGATCGCGCCGGGCAAGAGCATGGCTGGGTGTTCGAGGTGCCGGCCGCCGGCCGCGGCCTCGCGGAGGCCCGGCCGATCCGGGCGCTCGGCCGCTTCAAGCACGAGGCCGCGGCGATCGATCCGGCGACGGGCATCGTCTACCTCACCGAGGACCAGCCGGACGGGCTCTTCTACCGAATGATCCCCGAAATTCCGGGCCAGCTTCATCGCGGCGGGCGCTTGCAGGCGCTCGCGCTTAGCGACCGGGCCGGCGCCGACACGCGCAACTGGACGGACCCCTGGTTCCGGCGGGGCGAAACGCTGGACGTCCGGTGGGTGGACCTGGAGGAGACGGAGAGCCCGAACGACGATCTTCGCCAGCGCGGCCACGCCGCCGGCGCCGCCATCTTCGCCCGGGCGGAGGGCGTCCATTTCGTGCGCGGCGAGATCTATTTCTGCTGCACCTCCGGCGGCGCCGCCCGGATCGGCCAGATCATGCGCTACCGGCCGGGCCAGGCCGACGGCTCCCGCGACCGGCTCGAGCTGTTCGTCGAATCGGCCGACCGGGCGCTGCTGGACTTCGCCGACAACCTCACCTCGACGCCCTGGGGCCATTTGATCGTCTGCGAGGACAAGGAGAGCCCGCCGCGGATCAATCATCTGAAGGGCGTGACTCCGGAGGGCCGACTCTACACTCTGGCGCGGCTCAACGCGCGGACCGAGCTTGCCGGCGTCTGCTTCTCGCCCGACGCGACCACCATGTTCGTCAACGTCTACAATCCGGGCCGGACCCTCGCGATCACCGGGCCCTGGCGCAGCTTCCGCAGCGCCTGAGCGCGCTTATGCGCGGTCAAGCCGGCGGCCGATGGCGACGCAGCCGACGATGATGAGCGGGACCAGTACGGCGGAGAGCACGACCTTGGCCAGCGCCTGCCCGAGCATCAGATCCCAAATCGGCCTCACGCCGTAGAAGGAGACGGTGATGAAGATCAGCGTGTCGACGATCTGCGACAAGGCCGCCGCGATGAAGCCGCGAAGGGCCGCGAAGCGCCCCGTCGCCGCGGTCAGCCTGGAGAAGATCCAGATGTTGAGCGAGACGGAGATGCCGTAGGCGACGATCCCCGCCGCCATCATCCGCCAGCTTTGGCCGAGGATGATCGGGAAAGCCTCCTTAGCGGGCGGATACATTCCCTCGTCGGTGGGAAGCTGGAGCACCAGGAAGCTCAGCGCGATCGCCCCGATCAGCGGCGCGAAGCCCCAGCGCACCAGCCGGTTGGCCGTGTCCTTGCCGTGAAGCTCCGCGACGGCGCTCGAAATCGCGACGAGGATCAGGAAGGGGAAGATGCCCGCCTCGACCGCGAGGCTGCCGAACAAGGCGACCTGCTTGGCCCCCAGGACTCCGGCGATGGTGACCATTCCGCCGTAGAAGACGGAAAAGGCGAAGAGGGAGCGGCTGATCGCCGGCGCGGGTGCGGTGCTCATGCATGACGCGTAACCGGTTTCCCGGCCTTCAAAAAGGGCTTTCCGCGCAGTCAATATCCCGCCATCAGACGGCGGTGTCTGAAACCCGCCTGGACGTGCTCGCGATCGGCGATGCGGTGGTCGACGTGATCGCCGAGGCCGAGGATTCGTTCCTCGAGCGGGAGGGCCTCGTGAAGGGCTCAATGCAGGTGCTCGACGCCGACGGCGCGACCGCGCTCTACGCGCAGATGGGCTCGGCGCGCGAGACGAGCGGAGGCTCGGCGGCGAACACGATGGCCGGGATCGCCGCCTTGGGCGGCCGCGCCGGCTTCGTCGGCCAGGTCTCCGACGACCAGCTCGGCGAGATTTTCGCCCACGACATCCGCGCCCACGGGGTCGAGTTCCTCACCCCGCCCAAGTCCGGCGGCGAGCCGACCGGGCGCTGCCTGATCCTCGTCACCCCCGACGCGCAGCGGACAATGAACACCTTCCGCGGCGCCGCGCACCAGCTCGACGCCGGAGCGCTGGACGCCGATCAGATCCGGGGCGCGGCGATCCTCTACCTCGAAGCCTATCTGTGGCGCTCGGCCGGCCCGCGCGCCGCGATGGAGCAGGCGATGGCCATCGCCCATGAGGCGGGCCGCAAGGTCGCCTTCACCCTGTCGGACATCGCCTGCATCAAGCCGCACCGCGCCGAAATGATGGCGATGATCGAGAAGGGCGCGATCGACCTTCTCTTCGCCAACGAGAACGAGATGTGCGCGCTGGCGAACGAGGCCGACCGCGACCGCGCGATCGCCGCGTTGCAGGACAAGGTTCCACTGATCGTCGTCACCTGCGGGGCGGAAGGGGCGCTTGCGGTCGAGAAGGGCGTGCGCACCGCGGTGCCGATCGCGCGCATCGGGCGCGGCGTGGTCGATACGACCGGAGCGGGCGACCTGTTCGCCGCGGGCTTCCTCGTCGGACAGGTCCAGGGACGAAGCATCGGGGAGTCCTTGCGGATCGGCTCGATCGCGGCCGCCGAGGTCATCTCCCATTTCGGCGCCCGCCCCGAGGCGGACCTCAGAGCGATGGTGGCAAAGCTGTGAAGCCTCTCCTCGCCGGGGAACGGAAGTGAAGCGCCTCGCGGTCTATTGCGGCGCGAGCATGGGCGCCGATCCGGCCTTCGCCGCGACCGCGAAGGCCTTGGGCGAGGAGATGGCGCGGCGCGGCATCGGCCTGGTCTATGGCGGCGGCCGGCTCGGGCTGATGGGGGTGGTCGCCGACGCGGTGATGTCGAACGGCGGCGAGGCCTATGGCGTGATCCCGCAGGCGCTGATCGACCTCGAGGTGGCGCATACCGGCCTTACCGAGCTCCACATCGTCGGCTCGATGCACGAGCGCAAGGCGAAGATGACCGAGCTGACCGACGCCTTCGTGGCCATTCCCGGCGGCATCGGAACGCTCGACGAATTGTTCGAGGCGTGGAGCTGGAACGCGCTCGGCTATCACGCCAAGCCCTTCGCCCTGCTCAACGTCTCCGGCTTCTGGGACGGGATGATCGCCTTCCTCGACAGCGTCACGGCGAGCGGCTTCATGTCGCCTGCGCGGCGCGGCCAATTGCTGGTCTCCGACACGATTGCCGACGCGATCGGCCGGCTCGACGCGGCGATCGAAGCGGCCGAGCCGAAAATGGTTTGGTGATTCCGCGCCGCCGCGCGATGGTGCGGCAAAACAAAGCGAATCCGGGGGGGACAGAATGAACTATCTGATCGGGATCGGCGGCATCGCCTTGATCCTCGCCATCGCCGTGGCCTTCTCCTCGAACCGTCGCTGGATTCGCCTGCGCGTCGTCGGCGCCGCCTTCGCGCTCCAGGCGGGGCTCGCCTTGCTCGTGCTCGGCACGCCCTGGGGCCGCGAAGGGATCGGCGCGATGTCGCGCGGAGTCTCGAATCTGCTCGGCTATGCCAAGGCGGGCACCGATTTCATCTTCGGGCCGCTCGCCTCGCCGGAGATGGGCGCGAACAGCTTCGCCATCGCCGCGCTTCCGGTCATCATCTTCTTCGCCTCGCTGATCTCGATCCTCTACTATCTCGGAATCATGCAGCTGGTCATCAAATGGGTGGGCGGCGCGATCCAGCTGATCACCGGAATCACCAAGGTGGAGTCGCTCGGATCGGCGGCGAACATCTTCGTCGGCCAGTCGGAAAGCCCGCTGGTGATCAAGCCCTATCTCGCGAACCTCACGCCCGCGCAGCTCTTCTGCATCATGACCGTCGGCATGGCCGGAGTCGCGGGCACGATCCTCGGCGCCTATGCGAGCATGATCGGCCAGCACCTGCTGCCCTATCTGCTCGCGGCGAGCTTCATGTCCGCGCCGGGCGGCATCCTGATGGCAAAGATCATCATGCCGGACGATCCGGCGGCCAAGGACATCGAGCCCGCGCCGATCGACGAGAGCGAGCATGGCGAGGAAAAGCCGGCCAACATCATCATGGCCGCCGCGCAAGGGGCGCAGACCGGCGTCAAGCTCGCGGTCGCGGTGGCGGCGATGGTGCTGGCGTTCGTGGCGCTGGTCGCGCTCGCCAACGGCATTTTGGGCGGGATCGGCGCCTGGTTCGGCTACCCGGATCTAAGCTTCCAGATGATTCTCGGAACGATTTTCCAGCCGGTCATGTTCATGCTCGGCATCCCCTGGAACGAAGCCGGCGTGGCGGGCGGACTGTTCGGCACCAAGGTGGTGCTGAACGAATTCGTCGCCTTCATCGACTTGAGCCAGGTCCAGGGAACCCTCGCTCCCGCCACGGTCGCGATCGTCACCTTCATGCTCTGCGGCTTCGCCAATTTCAGCTCGATCGCCATCCAGATGGCGGTGACCGGCGGACTCGCGCCCAACCAGCGGCCGACGATCGCCAGGCTCGGCCTCAAGGCGCTGCTCGCCGGCTCGCTGTCCAACCTGATGAGCGCGGCGCTCGCCGGACTCATCCTGGGCGCGACCGGGGCGCAGGTCGCGGCCCCTCCGCCGCCTGCTCCGGCCCCGATCACGGCGCCGGCGGCGGTCAACCAGACCGCGCCTTAAGGAATTTGCCCGCAATTTGTCGGCTTTGGCGAGTTCGGTTAAAGGCGTGCGCATGGATACGCTTTCACCCGCAAAGAAAGTCGCTTCGGTCTCGCTGACCGACGCCGATCGCGACTCCGAAGCCTTTTCGCAAAAGCTCGGCGCCTCGTTCGAGCGCTACGGATTCGCCATCGTCGCCGATCACGGCATTCCCGCCGACCTGATCGAGCGCGCCGAAGAGAAGGCCAGGGCCTTCTTCGCCCTGCCCGAGGCGGTGAAGCGCAAATACCATCTCGCCGGCAAGGGCGGCGCGCGCGGCTACACGCCGTTCGGGATTGAGACCGCCAAGGGCGAGGTCCATTACGACCTCAAGGAATTCTGGCACGTCGCGCGCGATCTGCCGCCGGGCCACAAATACGAAGATTCGATGCCGCCGAACGTCTGGCCGGAAGAGGTCGAGTCGTTCAGGTCCACCTTCCTCGAGCTGTTCGCCGCCTTCGACGCGACCGGCGCCAAGCTGCTGGAAGCGATCGCGCGCTATCTCGATCTGCCGCACGATTATTTCGTCGACACGGTCAAGGACGGCAATTCGATCTTGCGCCTGCTCCACTATCCGCCGATTCCCGGCGACGGGCCTAACGTGCGCGCCGGCGCTCACGAGGACATCAACACCATCACCCTGCTTCTGGGCGCCGAGGAGGCCGGCCTGCAGCTGCTCGACCGCGACGGCGACTGGGTGGCGGTGACTCCGCAGCCCGGCGAACTCGCCGTCAATATCGGCGACATGCTCCAGCGTCTGACCAACAACGTCATGCGCTCGACCACCCACCGCGTGGTCAATCCGCCGCCCGAACGGCGCGGCATCTCGCGCTATTCGATGCCCTTCTTCCTCCACTTCCGCTCGGATTTCTGCATCGAGACCCTGCCCAATTGCATCACTCCGGAGCGGCCGAACCTCTATCCGGAGCCGATCACCGCCGACGAATATCTCCAGCAGCGGCTGAGGGAGATCAAGCTGGTCTAGCCTGCGTCGGCGAGGCTCGCCGGGCCGAAGCCGTAGGGCAGCAATTCCCGGATGGTGCTCGTCACGGTTTCGGTGCCCTCGCCATTGGCCGAGGTCACCTCGACGTCGATCCCGGACAGGTCAGCCGCCTCGTAGATCGCCTGTCGGCAGCCGCCGCAGGGCGTCACCGGGCTCGTTCCCGCCAGCGTTCCGTCCGCGCCGACATGCCCGCCGGCGACCGCGATTCGCGCCACCCTGTCGAGCCCGAACGCCTGGCGGGCGGCGGTCAGCGCCGAAATCTCCGCGCAGATGCCGAGCCGGTGGCAGGCATTCTCCATGTTCGCGCCGAGGACGATCTCGCCGTCGACGGATTCGATCGCGCAGCCGACGCTGAACTTGGAATAGGGCGCGTAGGCCTTGAGCGCCGCGGCGCGCGCCTGCTCGACGAGGGGATTGCTGGTCATCGTTCGCTCATAGCCGAACGGAGGGCAAAAAGAAGGGCGCCGCGGCATTGCCGGGCGCCCTTCATTTCCGGCCGAAGCCGAGTCGCTTATCTGAAGCCGACCACCAAGGTACCGATGATCGCCCGCGGAGCGCCGAGGTTCACGAACGGAACGCTCGTGTTCAGCAACTGGCCGCCGAAATTGCCGACGTAGAATTCGTCGAACAGGTTCGTCACGTTGAGCTGGAAGTAGGTCTCGTCGTTGAGGCCGGCCCAGTTGAGCGGGACGCGGACGTCGAGGTTGACGATGTTGTAGGCCGGAGTCCTGGCACCATAGACCTGGAAGCGGGTCGCCGTCGCCGGGCAGTCGACGACGTTGACGTAGGCATTGCCGCCAGTGGCGTTGGTGCAGAGGTATAGCGGCTGGTTCATGTCGTTGACGTAGCGCCCGCCGGTTTGCTTGAACGACACGCCGATTTCGACCCACGGAAGGTTGTACTGGACGCGGCCGCCGAACGTGTAGATCGGCGCGCCCGATTCGCGATTGCCCGAGGTCGGCGCGAAGATTTGCGTGCCGACGCTTCCCGCCGGGCAGCTGGCGCTGACGGTTGCGCTGCACTCGCCGGCAAGCACGTTCTCGCCGATATCCGACCAGAGGTACGAGCCGTAGGCGTAGAGCTGGAGCTCCGGAGTCGCCTGCCAGGCGATGCTGGCGTCGATACCGTATTTGTCGACGGTACCGAGGTTGCGGAACACGTTCTGGTCGAGATCCGGATCGTAGGCCTGGGCGATACGGTTGTGGAAGATCGTGTACCAGAGCGACGCCTGGGCGACGATGTTGCTTGAGCGGTAGCGGACTCCGAGGTCGAAATTGTCGGTCGTCTCGGGCGTCGGGCTCGCGCGGTCGGAGCCCGCCGGGTAGAAGAAGCTGTTGTAGAGCAGATCGGTGCTTGGGACCTGCAGGCCGCGCGAATAGTTGAAGAAGATGCTGGTGCGCGGAGCGATGTCGTAGACCGCGCCGACGTTGGGCAGGATCTCGCTATAGTTGAACACGCGGCGCTGCGGGCCCTGTACGGGCGCGAGGACGCCGCCGCCGATGTTCACCGTCGGATTGTTGGCCATCCAGGCGGCCAGGCCGGCGGAATTGCTGCCGAAGCACTCGACGAAGCCGCTGGCGCTCGAGGTCGCGCAGAAGTTGTTGAGGTCGCGCTCGAAGAAGGGAGCGCGAATGCCGACGTTCACGGTCAGGCGGCTGTCGAAGAACTCGCCGCGATATTCGCCGGAGATCTGGTGCAGCAGGGCGACCGAGCGGCGATCGCGCTTCTGCAGGATGTTGGCGCCATTGTCGGCGAGCGCGATGTTCACCGGGAAGACGTCGAGCGGCTCGCCGTTGACGTTGAGCAGGCCGGTCTCGCCGGTCTGCCGGTGCTCGCCGCGATCGAAGCTGTAGTTCAGGCGCAGAGTGTGGAAATCGTTGATGTCCCAGCGCAGGCCGGCGATCACGCCGTAGCGGTCGGTCTGGGTCTGGCTCGGCGCGAGCAGGCGGACGGTGTCGAGCAGATCGCCGTCGCCGTTGAGGTCGCGGCCGAAATAGGGCGTGCCGCCGATATAGCCGGTCTGGCAGCTGCGACCCGCGGTGCCCGGGGATTGAACGCACTGTTGCGGCGTGGCGGTATTGGCCGGCCCGCCGACCACCGGACCAGCCGGATTGACGTCGCGGAAGCCTTCCTGGGCAACGACGGTGCCGCCGCCATTGGCCTTCACGTACTGGAAGCTCGGATCGACCGTGAGGACGAGATTGTCCATCAGCGTGAAGCGCGAATTGAGGCGGATGTTACCCGTGTTCGAGGGGTTGTAGCGCTCCTCGAACTCGCCGCCGCAGCCATTGGCGGCGTCGGGATCGACGTAGCCGGCCGCGGTGACCTGGGCGACGGTTTCAAAAACAGCGTTCCGGGTCTGGCAGCGCGCAATCGTGTAATCGCGCTCGTCCCCGTTGAGCGGGTAGCGATTGCCCGCGGCCGAGCCGACCACACGCGGCTGGCTGCACGTCAGGGCCTGAGCCGGGGTCTGGCCCGTAACGGGCTGGCAATTGACCGTATCCTGGCGCAGCGGCAGCGAGCCGCCGAAATTGTTGCGGTTCTGGTTGTAGTGGCCGGCGATCGAGATGAAGTCGCCGTTCGAACCGATCGGCTGAAAGATCATCCCGTTATACTGCTGCTTGTAGACGACGCCGCGGTGGCCGTAGACGAAATCGTTGGTCGCCATGCTGGCCGAGCCGAACGCCCGGGTGCCCCACGAGGTGAGCACGCCGGTATCGATCACCCCGAAGACGCGGAAGAAGTCGCCGCCGTCGAAATCGCCGTACGAACCCTGGATGCGCGCGGCGAAGGTCTCGAACGGGCGGCGGGTGCGGAAGTTGACGGTCGAGCCGGTCGCCGAGGCGGTCGGGCTGTCGACGTCGGTCGAGCCCAGGCTGACGTTGACCTGCTCGATGATCTCGGGATCGAGCATCTGGTTGGAGAAGATCGCGTAATTGCCGGTGTCATTCAGCGGGATGCCGTCGAACGTCTCCGAGATGCGGCTGTTGTCGAATCCGCGAATGATGAGGTTGCCGCCCGACGACCCGAACGGATCGTTGTTGGTGAAGCTGACGCCCGGCAGGTTGTTGATCGTGTCGTTGATCGACTGGCCCGGAACCTGGCGCTGAATGAACTCGGCGTTGAGCTGCTCGCGCGTCTTCGACGTGTCCGGCACGACGATGCCGCCGACTTCGGCGGTGCGGGTGCCGGTGACGACGATGGTGTCCTGTTCGGCTTCGACGGTGCCGGTCGACTGGGCGAATGCCACCCCGGGCATGACGAATGCAGTGGTGGCGCAAAGCAGTGCGATCTTCTTCATGATGATGAATCCCCCGAGGCAGACGTGCCTTCCGATGCCCGGGCTATAGCAAGCCGCATTTTACGGTTCAAAGACTCTTCACGATGTGGAAGAAGAATCTTGTGGATCGTGGCCCCGGCGCTTCAGGTCTCTCGTAAAATCGTCGAAAAGCAGGGCCTTGACGGGCCTAGCGGAACGGCGGCTCGTCGAAGCTGCGAAGCTTGCGCGAATGGAGCTGGGGGCCTTCGCGCTGCAGGATGCGCAGCGCCTCGATACCGATTCGCAGATGCTGGCTGATCGCCCGCTCGTAAAAGGCGTTGGCCTGCCCGGGCAGCTTGATCTCGCCGTGGAGCGGCTTGTCGGAGACGCAGAGCAAGGTGCCATAGGGCACTCGGAAGCGATAGCCCTGCGCGGCGACGGTCGCCGATTCCATGTCGATCGCGACCGCGCGCGACTGGTTGAAGCGCAACGCCGAGAGAGTCAGGCGGAGCTCCCAGTTGCGGTCGTCGGTGGTTACGACGGTGCCGGTCCTGAGCCGGGCCTTGAGGTCCTGCGGATCCTCGCCGGTCACCTGGACGGCCGCGGCGAACAGCGCCTGCTGAACCTCGGCGATCGCCGGCACCGGCACCTCGGTCGGAAGCACGTCGTCCATCACATGATCGTCGCGAAGGTAGGCGTGGGCGAGGACATAGTCGCCGATCGTCTGGCTCGGCCTCAGGCCCCCGCAATGGCCGATCATCAGCCAGGCCTCGGGGCGCATCACCGCCAGATGGTCGCAGATCGTCTTGGCGTTGGAGGGGCCGACGCCGATGTTGACCAGGGTGATCCCTTCGCCGTTCGGAGCGATCAAATGGTAGGCCGGCATCTGGTGCCGGCGCCAGCCGCCTTCGGAGACCATCGCCACCGCGTCGGGCGTGTCCCTGGTCACATAGACTCCGCCGGCCGCCGAGAGGCCCTCATAGGGGCTGTCCTCGGCCTTGAGCTCCTCGACCGCCCAGCGAACGAACTCGTCGACATAGCGGACATAGTTGGTGAACAGGATGTAGCGCTGCGTGTGCTGGGCGGGCGTGCCGGTATAGTGGCGCAGCCGCGCGAGGCTGAAATCGACCCGCGGCCCGTCAAACAGCGAGAGGGGGCGGGCCTCGCCAGGGCTCTGGACCCATTCGCCGTCGGCGACTTCGTCGCCGATATGGGCGAGTTCGGTGGTCGGGAACCACATCGCCAGGTCCGCGGCCTGGGCGCCGTCGAGCCGAAGGTCGTCCGTGCCGTCGAGCACGTAAGGGTAAGGGATTTCGTCCGCTGAACGCCCGACCGACACCTCGACATCATAGTCGCGAAGCAGGCATTCGAGTTGCTCGGTGATATATTTGCGGTGGAGATAGGGGCGCGCGACGCTCGTCGCGTAGCGGCCGGGCTGGTTCAGCCTCGCATAGGCCCGGGGCGGAAAATTGGGCGGGCTGCCGTAGGGATAGTCGAGTCGAAGCTCGGGATAAGCAAAGCGGCCCTCGGCGCGGGCGCCGGGATCGGGGCGCTCGCCGTTCTTGAGATAGCGCGCGAGCGCGGTGCGAAGATTGGCGACCGATTCGTCATATATCTCGCAGAGGCGATCGATGATTCCCGGAATGTCCGCGACCGCCGCTGCGGCATGCTTTTCTTGCTTCATGCCGGCCGTCATTCGGCTCCGGGGCGCTGCATGTCAAACCCGGTGGCGTGCCTGGCCCTATTCGCCGAGCACGCGCGGGTTCAGCCGCCTCGACCCGCACGTGTCGAGAAGCGTGGTAATCGCGCCGCGGGTCTCGCCGATGGCGAAGGCGCTGTCGAACGTGTGGTTCTCGACGTCGCGCGTGCGCAGGACGAGGCGCTGCGAGCGCATCAGCGCGATCAGGAAGGACACCACCCGCCCCTTGTCGTCGAAGCTCGCGGTGCGGTCGCGGACGTGCCACAGGCGGCGATAGGGGCGGCCTTCGTCGAAGCGGTAGGTGATCGGCTGCTGGCCGGTGAAGAGCTGGCCGCGTGCGAGCCAGCGGCGCGAGTGAAATTCGATTCTGACATCCCCCCAATTGGGCGATTCGCACCAGATCTCGATCCGCCCCTCGTCGCCGTGCAACGTCGCCGTCGCGCGCAGGTGGTCGGTGATCGCATCGCGGACGACGGCGATCTCCATCGGCTCGGGCGGCGGTTCGGGCGCCGCCTGCACTGCGAGCAGGGCCAAAGCGATCGGAAACATTCGAAAAAAACTCCTTGGCGCGCGGCATAAGGCGCGGCGCGGCGCGGGGCAACATCGCCGGCGATGCGCTTGCGCGGGGCTAGCTTTGGCTTGCCTTCAACGGCTTGCGGGACTAATGCCCCCGCCAACGCCGGCCGCTCCGTGAAGGGGCGGCCCTAATTGTTTCTGGAGGTCCCTTTGGCCCAGCCGCTCATGCCCCACGCGACCGCTTCCTGGCTGGTCGACAATACCGCTCTCACCTTCCAGCAGATCGCCGAATTTTGCGGCCTGCACATCCTCGAGGTCCAGGCGATCGCCGACGATACGGCCGCGACGAAGCTGACGGGCCGGGATCCGCTGCGCTCGGGCGAGCTCACCCAGGACGAGATCGAGCGCGGGCAGAACGATCCCGCCTACAAGCTGCAGATGCAGAAGGAGCCGGACCAGGCGGTGCGCACCAAGGGGCCGCGCTACACGCCGGTTTCCAAGCGCCAGGACAAGCCGGACGGAGTCGCATGGCTGATCCGCAACCATCCGGAGCTTTCGGACGGGCAGATCGGCAAGCTTATCGGCACCACCCGCTCGACCATCCAGGCACTCCGCGAGCGCAGCCACTGGAACATCGCCAACATCCAGCCCAAGGATCCGGTGACCCTCGGTCTCACCTCGCAGCGCGAGCTCGACGCGGCGGTCGCCAAGGCGGCCAAGGCGAAGGGCGCCGAAGCGCCGCGCGACATGACCTTCGACGAGGACCGCGAAGCGCTGATCAACGAGCTCCGCGCCGAGCGCGACGCCGCCGCGCGCGAGGCGGAAGCCGCGCTCGCCGCGGAGAGCGGTGAAACGCAGGCAGCCGCCGAGCCGAATGCCGAAACCCTCTTCAAGAGCTGAAGAACCCGCGGCGCCGGACGCGTCGCTGGCCGCCGAGCCTGTTTCGCATCGCGGCCTGACCTACCCGCTCGGACGCTCCGGGCCGGCTTATGGCGAGATCGTCCAGCTCGCCGACGGGATCGGCTGGACCCGGTCGCCGGTTCCAGGATCGCTGGGCCACATCAATCTGTGGCTGCTCGACGATTCGGACGGCCTGGCGATCGTCGACACCGGCCTCGACATCGCTCCGGCGCGCGAGGCGTGGGAGGGCCTCTTCGCCGGCGCCCTCGCGGGGCGCCCCGTCACCCGGGTGATCTGCACCCATTTCCATCCGGACCATCTCGGCCTCGCCGGATGGCTCTGCGAGCGCTTCGGCGTACGCCTGTGGATGACCCGCGGCGAATGGCTGTTCGCGCGGATGCTGACGACCGACGTGCGCGACGCGCCGCCGCCGCAAGCCGAGGCCTATCAGCGCGCCGCCGGCTGGAGCGAAGAGCGGATCGCGGAGGAAAAGGCCAAGGGCTGGGGCCGCTTCGCCTCGGTCGTCAGCCCGGTGCCCGTCAGCTACGTCCGGATGCGGGACGGCGATTCGATTCGGATCGGCCGCAGGACCTGGCGGATCGTCGTCGGCAGCGGCCATTCGCCCGAACATGCCTGTCTGGTCGACGACGAGGCCAGGCTGATGATCGCCGGCGACCAGGTGCTTCCGCGGATCACCTCCAACGTCTCGCTGAGCCTCTCCGAGCCCGAGGCCGACCCGCTCGGCGAATGGCTGGCGTCGATCGAAAAGCTGAAAGGGCTCCCTGAGGACCTGCTTGTCCTTCCTTCGCACGGCGAGCCCTTCACCGGCCTCCACACACGCCTCGACGCGCTCTCCGACGGCCACAAGGGCCGCCTCGACGCGCTCGAGGTCCATCTCGCCGAGCCTCGCCGGGCGACCGACTGCTTCATGATCCTGTTCGGACGCCGGATCGATGACGGCTCGTTCGGCCTGGCAACCGGCGAAGCGCTGGCCCATCTGCGGCATCTCGAAGTGGAGGGGCGCGCTGTCCGGGAGGAGCAAGACGGCGTCTTCTGGTATCGCTCCGCCTCGGCTTGACCGCGCGCGCGCCCCGGCTCATTGCACTTCGCCATGGCTCAGGAAGACGAAGTCGCCCAGCTTTCGTTCGAGGCGGCGCTGAAGCGGCTCGAGGAGATCGTGCGCAAGCTCGAAAGCGGCGAGGCGCCGCTCGACGAGGCGATCGATCTCTACAGCGAAGGCGACCGGCTGAAGCAGCAATGCGAGGCCCGGCTCGCGGCGGCGCAGGCGCGGATCGAGAAAATCCAGTTCGGGCCGGGCGGCGCTCCGGAAGGCACCGCCCCCTTCGACGGCGAATGAGCCTCAAGTCAGCGCTCGAAACGGTCGGGGCCGAGATCGACGCGGCCTTCGACCGCCTGCTGGTCATACCGGAAGATGGACGCGGCCGGCTCTACGAGGCCATGCGCTACGCGGCGATCGGCGGGGGCAAGAGAATTAGGCCGATGCTGGTCCTCGCCGCGTGCGACATATTCGCGGTAGATCGCGAGCGGGCGATGCGCGTCGCGCTCTCGGTGGAGTGCATCCACGTCTACTCGCTGATTCACGACGATCTGCCGAGCATGGACGACGACGATTTGAGGCGCGGCAAGCCCACCCTGCATCGCGCGTTCGAGGAATCCACCGCGATCCTCGCCGGCGATTCGCTCCACGCGCTGGCGTTCGAGATACTCGCCGACGAGGCGACTCACGAGGATCCGTTCGTCCGCGCGGAGCTGGTCGCCGAGCTTGCCCGGGCGGCGGGGCCGGCGGGCATGGCCGGCGGGCAGATGATGGACCTGATGGCGTCGGAGGCCGCGCTCGACCTCGCCGCCGTGACCCGGCTTCAGCAGCTCAAGACCGGCGCGCTGATCGGCTGGTGCGTCGAAGCGGGGGCGATCATGGGGCGGGTGCCGCCCGAGGGCCGCACCGGCCTGCGCGGCTATGCCCGCGACGTCGGCCTCGCCTTCCAGATCGTCGACGATCTGATCGACCATGAAGGACAAGAGGAGAAGGCCGGAAAGCGCGTCGGCAAGGATCTGGCCGCGGGCAAGCAGACCTTCGTCTCCCTGCTTGGGTCGGAGCGCGCGCGGCGCCAGGCCGATCTGTTGCTGAACCAGGCGATCGAGCATCTCCAGGGATTCGGCGAGGAGGCGGCGCTGCTCCGGGCCGTGGCGCGCTTTGCGGTGGAGCGCGATCATTGATCGCTCTATGGGGGAGGTCATGAGGACAGGCGTCTATCCCGGCACGTTCGATCCGATCACGCTCGGCCACATGGATATCATCCGCCGCGCGGCGCACCTCGTCGACCGGCTGGTGATCGGAGTGACCACCAATCCCTCCAAGTCGCCGATGTTCTCGGTCGAGGAGCGGCTGGCGACGGTCGGGCGCGAAGTCGCGGGCATTCGCGACGGCGCGGAAATCCGGGTCGTCGGCTTCGATTCGCTGCTGATGGACTTCGCGGTGCGCGAAAATGCCTCGATGATCATCCGCGGCCTGCGCGCCGTCGCCGATTTCGAATATGAGTTTCAGATGGCGGGGATGAACCAGCAGATCAACGACGAGATCGAGACGGTCTTCCTGATGGCGGGCGTGTCGCTGCAGCCGATCGCGTCCAAGCTGGTCAAGGAGATCGCGCGCTACGGCGGCGAGATTTCCCGCTTCGTCACGCCGGCGGTCGCCGCCGAGGTGCGGGCGCGGGTGGAGCGGGACGGGGGCGCCGCGGGCGCCGGTTAAGGCGCCAGTCATGGGGCGGGAGCGAAAGGCGCGATCGGCGCTTGAGGCCGCGGCGAAGCGGCTCTAGACACTTGCCGTTCAGCGAAAAATCGAGGGTTTCACATGCCGCGTCTGCCGTCCCTGTTCCTTGCCCTCGCCGGCCTGTTCTGGAGCGCGCTCGCCGCGGCTCAGAACGCGCCGCAGACCGTTCCGACCGAAGCCCAGGTGCCGCCGCCTCCGCCGCCGCTCGAGGCGGAGAACAGCTGGGTGCTCGATCTTTCGACCGGCGGCCGGGTCGTGATCCAGCTGAGGCCCGACGTCGCTCCGCACCATGTCGAGCGGATCAAGACCCTGACCCGCCAGGGCTTCTACAACGGCCTCACCTTCTTCCGAGTGATCGAAGGCTTCATGGCCCAGGGCGGAGACCCGGAGAATAGCGGCGTCGGCGGCTCGCCGCTGCCCAATCTCGAGGCGGAGATCAACGGCCTGCCGCACACCCGCGGAGCGATCGGCATGGCCCGCGCGCAGGAGCTGAACAGCGCCAACAGCCAGTTCTACATCATGTTCATGCCCAGGCTCCAGATGGACCGCCAGTATACCGTGCTCGGGCGCGTGGTTTCGGGCATGAACTTCGTCGACGCCATCGAGCGCGGCGAGCCGCCCGCGGCGCCGAGCCGGATCGTCCGCGCCTCCATCGGCTCCGACAACGTCCCGCCGATGACCGCCGAGCAGCTGCGCGCGGAAGCGGAGCGGATGGCCGCGGCAGCGCCCCGCGTCGCGGCCGCCAGCCAGACCGCCGGCCCCGCCGAGCCGCCGCCCGCGGCCGGCCCGCACCCGCTCGAGCCGGTGCGCTCGCCCAACGCGCCGCCGCGCCCGCGCCGGCCGCAGCGTTAGGCTTCATCCCCAGGCGACACCAGCAACAGTCGATGCGGCTACCGTGATCCCGCTACGGTAGTTGTACGCGGCAATTTGCCTGGCGATTAAGGACGAATTCCGCTTTCCACCGCCCTCCTTTGGTGATCTATTCGTGCCGC